>JGI25382J43887_10000138_pt1 | contig 18706 bp, 19 predicted proteins | sample GraSoi013_1_40cm_3_FD_43887 | JGI IMG/M metagenome (IMG submission 43887) | reverse complement strand
AATCTCCACCTTGCACGACTACATGGATGAGATTCCGAAAGATGAACTGAAGAGGCTGGAAGAAAAAGTTCGAAGGGAGTCCGGGCAACGATAAGCCTGGAGCTCTACTCTGTCTACTTTCTTTCGAGATCGACTCTTGGAATCGTAGCCGCCGTCTTAATAGTCCAAGCCTTCTCTTTCCTTGCCTACCGATCGAGTGCAGGGAATCCTTTGCGAAGATCCAGACTACTCTATCCGATTTTATCCTCCTCTGTTTTCTTTTGGTCGTTTCTTGGGACTAGCTTTGTCGTGTGCACTCTCTTCCTCAACATGTATGAGTGGCAACCACAACGAGTGATAGAACTCGTGATTGGAAGCTCGCTGCTTGCATCTATAGGAATCACGTCTCTACTGTCCCTAATTGCGCGAAGATACGCATTCCCTAGAATGATGGAAGGCATGATTGCCGGAACATACTCAGGCTCTATGCTGAGCGAGACATTCGCAGATCTTTGCCGAAAAATGAGCATCCGAGGAGTCGACCTAAGAGAAGCAACAGTGGGAAACGCTTTTTCCTTGGATAACAAGGGTCTGAAGGTGGTGGCGGTATCTCCAGAACTGGTCTCGTCAATGTCCCAAGCAGAGGTTGAGGCGGTCATTGCTCACGAACTCTCCCACTTGAAGAACAATGATTCCCTGGAAAAGGGACTCGCAAGATTGGCCAAATTGGCGCTTGCTTTTGATCCAATCCTACATCTTGTTGAGGCGGCAGTCCATAGAGAACGAGAGCTCTTGGCTGACGAGTCCTCCGTCAAGTATACCCAGAAGCCATTGGCGCTGGCTTCTGCTTTGCTGAAGGTTCACTCAGCATTTCAAGCCGGCTTACCGGGGCCTGGTGCTGGATTGTTTGTGGGTCACAAAGCAAGAGGCTTGCTCAGCAGGTATCCCGACCTTTACCGGAGAATCCAGCTGTTGATCGACATGTCCCGTGAGATGAAAATGCAAACGATTCCCGCCTGAGGAAACGGTCTTTTATAGCCTTATCCAGTTTGGTACGCGGACTTGACCGTTCAAATTCAAAAGTACAAGATGCTGATTGGCGGAGAATGGAAGGACAGCTCAAATGGCGCTGTCTCAGCAGTTCTTGACCCTTCGAACAACGAGGTTGTCGCCGAAGTCCCACGAGCCACAAAACATGATGCGAGGGCCGCAGTCGAGAGTGCCAAGACGGCGCTTGAGTCGGCCGGCTGGGTTGACATTGATCCCAGTAAGAGAGGGCGTCTGCTTACCAAGCTAACCGGTCTGGTCCGAGAGAACTCGGAACAGCTGGCAAAGCTTGAGACTCTAAGCGAGGGGAAGACTCTCCGCGAGTCGAAGGGTGATGTTGCCTGGGCGGCCAGAGCCTTCGAGTACTGGGCAGGATTAGCAGACAAGGTTGAAGGAGAGACCATACCGGTTCCTCCGAGGCGCTTGAATTACACTCTTCGAGAACCGTTAGGTGTAACGGTGCACATTGTTCCCTGGAACTATCCGATTGCGCTGGCTGCGAGAAGTTTGGCGCCGGCTATTGCTGCGGGGAACACTGTCGTCATGAAGCCATCTGAAATTACGCCTCTGACAGCTATCATGCTGGGAGATCTGGCGCTAAAGGCCGGCATCCCCAAAGGAGTCATCAACATCGTAACTGGATCAGGCGCTGAAGTTGGCGGGGCACTTGTCTCGGACGCGCAAGTGGACGGGATAGTTTTCACAGGGTCTGCTGAGACTGGAAAGCAAGTAATGGAATCCGCCGCGAAGCATGTTACTAGAGTTCTTCTTGAACTGGGCGGGAAGAATCCTCACATTGTATTCCCTGACGCCGACTTGGCGAGGGCCTCTAAGAGTGTGAAAGAGGGAATCTTTACCAACGCTGGACAGATGTGCTGGGCCGGATCTAGGGCCTTCATTCACGAGAGTGTGTACGACAGTTTCGTGAAGGATCTCGTGGCCAAGACCCGAGCGATAAAAGTTGGGCCTGGCGCTGATGAAACGAGCGAGATGGGACCTTTGGCGTCCAAGCCTCGCCAAGATGCGGTTCTAGGGTTTGTCAAGGACGGCCTCGAAGAAGGAGCGAGTCTACTTTGTGGGGGGAAGAAACCCGCCGAGACGAGATTGCAGAAGGGAAACTTCCTCGAACCCACAATCTTCGAGAATGTCACTGGAAAGATGAAAATTGGCTGTGACGAGATTTTCGGGCCTGTCCTCAGCATTACCAAGTTCAAGACCCTCGATGAGGTTGTTGCACTGGCAAATGAGACGGATTACGGACTCTATGGTGGAGTTTGGACGAGCAATTTGAAGGTAGCTCATGAGCTCGCGGCTCGTCTCCAAGTCGGTGGACTTGCGGTCAACGAATATTTGGTGACCTTTCCACAGACCCCGTTCGGTGGCTACAAGGACAGCGGTATCGGGCATGAGAATGGAATCCGCTCGTTGGAATTCTACACGCGGACTAAGAATGTCTCGATAAACCTGTCGTAGGGAACTCCGATACGTTACAGGCCCCATTTCCTTCTCCTTGGCGCTTGTGCGTCGCGAGACGCGTTCGCTAAGACCCCCCCTCCTTTTTTTGGGAGAGAATTCTCTGTCTGGCGGCGATTTCGGGCAAGACAGGTTGATCAGGGTAGAATCTGGGCTTGGTTGAGAGGGTGAAGAGACGGGAAATCGTCGCCGGTTCCCGAACGAATTCTAGGCGAAATTTTAGCCATGATCCAGATTCGAGATCAGGGCTGAAAATGGGCGATTCTTATCGAATCATGGTTAGGTCTTCGGCTACCATACACGATTCCGCCGGATGACGTCCGATACCAGCATTCATAAGTGTAGTTCGACGGGTTGGCTGGGTTTCAAAAGGAGCCGTAGAGTTTGACCCCACAGAGTAATGGGGCACGGACTCTAAGCTTTGAAACGTGGACTGAAAGGACTCGTGAATCTCGAGTACGGGTGAGATTTTTCTCGAGGACTATGTTAGTTCATCCAGTAAGGGGGTAATGTCGCGGTTGTAGATATCCTGTTCGACGAAGGGTTTGTCTTTCAAGGCGGGCATTCGAAGAGCCAACTGGTCTTCGAATGTCGGTACCTCCATCTTGAAGAAAACGCCGACGGGTATCTTGTCGCCCCACTCGAACGATTTCACAAGCGCATTTCCTCTCTTCGCATTAACCTCGTCTGTAGAGGGATCGACCACCGAACCATTGTATCCTGAATCCTCTAGCTTGTAGAGTCTCGGTGCTTTGACCGGAAGGTCTTCGCCACCATACCACTCCTTAGTGTTTATGTCATTATAGGTCGGACACGTCTGTAGAACGTCCACGAAAGCGCTTCCCCGATGCTCAATCGCCGCTCGAAGGGTCTGCTTCAAGTGGCGAACATCGAGCGCATAACTTCGCGCAACGAAGGTGTAACCTGAGGCGACGGCCATTGCAATAGGGTTCACCCGCTCGACAATAGTCGGTGCAGGCATAGATTTCGTCTTGACTCCCTTCGGCAGAGTGGGAGACGCTTGACCTTTCGTCAGACCGTAGACTCCGTTATCGTAAAGGACGTATGTGAAGTCCAAATTCCTTCTACCCGTGTTAACGAAATGTCCAGCGCCTATTCCAAGCCCGTCTCCATCCCCACCCACAGCCACAACGGTTAATCCTGGATTAGAAAGACGGGCACCAGTAGCAATTGGAAGGACACGACCATGGAGCGTATGGAACCCATACGCGTTAACGAAGTGTGGGGTCTTTCCTGAGCATCCGATTCCAGAGAAAATCGCGACCCTGTGCGGCTCAAGCTGCATCTCCAACAGAGTCATCTGTATCGCATTTACAATTCCGAAGTCTCCGCAACCCGGGCACCAGTCGTTGTGAACCTGTGTCCGGTATGTCTTCAGCTCAAGCATGAGATACAGTTACCTCTTTTATTCCGTTCTTTATTATGTCTTTGACTCCCTCGTATATTTCGTTCTGGGAAAAAGGTCTTCCGTCGAACTTCACAATAGTGTTGTCCATTGCGATACCGGTTTTTTCACGAATTAGCCCTGCCATCTGCGCAGAGTAGTTGTTTTCGATAGCGATCTTTCTCCGGGCCGGACTGAGTACCTGTTGAACGAAGTTGGTTGGGAAGGGGTTGACGTATCTTACCTGTAGAAAGTTTGTTTCGATCCCGTCAGTCTTGAGGTCTTCCATTCCGTCGAGTATCGCGCCTTTGGATGATCCCCAGCCAACGAGGGTAATTGGAGCAGACTTGGACCCGTGTAGAGTTGCCTTCTTTGAATCTGGAATTACTTGTCCTGCAAGCTCGATTTTTCGCATTCTCTTCCTCATCATCTTGATTCGGATATCCGGTGCCTCTGTGATGTGACCATATTCATCGTGTTCATCTCCAGTTGTCCAGAATATTCCCCCTTTCTGGCCAGGAATTGCTCGGGGGGAAATGCCCAATTCTGTCCAGCGGTAGCGTCGATAGTCGGTGTTCGTGGCTAGATCTGATTCTCGAACCATGTCTCCGCGATCGACCTTCAGGCTGTCGCCGTTGAAAAGAGGTATGTCTTGATACGTGCTCGCCAGGAACTTGTCGGTTAGAAGTATTACAGGTACTTGGTAGTGATCGGCGTAGTTGAAAGCGTCGAATGTGTCGTAGTAGGTTTCGACCACATCTCCCGGTGCAATAATTATTCTGGGAAACTCTCCATGTGCAGCATGCAGAGCGAATCTTAGGTCTGCTTGCTCAGTCCGTGTCGGCAGCCCAGTTGCAGGGCCCGCTCGTTGGTATAGTACGACAACTGGCCCGGGAGCTTCGGTAATTCCTGCCCAGCCCAAACCTTCAGCCATAAGAGAAAATCCGGGTCCGGATGTAGAGGTTGAAGATCTAAGACCGGCGTGAGCGGCACCAGTGGCCATGTTGATTGCAGAAATCTCATCTTCCGCTTGAACGACGATCATATTGTAGTCTTTTTGGTGGGACTCCAGATACTCGCTCTCATCTGTCGCTGGCGTAATGGGGTAGTAGGTTTGGAATCCGCATCCCGCCTTGAGTTTCGCGATCGCCACTGCTTGGACACCTCGAATCATCATTCGTTTTCCCGAGAGCGGTTGCTTTCGCAGCTTTGTCGGAAAGGCGTCTTCGCCGAAACTAGTCTTTGCATAGTCGTATCCACGTTTCGCGGCACTGACGTTTAGGTCGCCGAGAGCAGCCTTGCGTCCCGTAAACCCTTCTCTAATGGCCTCGGTTGCGAGATCGAAGTCGTAATCGGCTAGTCCGAGTGAAGCGCCTAGAGCAATCGTGTTGACCATCACCTGGTACTTGCTGAGTTCCTTGTCCTTTCCGAACTCTTTCAGCGACTCGACGAGGAGATCCATGTAGGGAATCGGAAAGAGTTTGATATCATCACGCCCGAAGGAGTCAGGTGCTAGGTTCAAGCTGCGGTCGTAGATTATTCCACCCCCAGGGCTGACCTCGTGTCTATGCCCTCGATGGGTAGGGTGAGGCTTGTTCATGTCGCCGAAGATGGTTTCCCGGTCCAGGGCGACGAGTAGGTCTACCCAGTCTACGTGGGATCGGGGCGCTTTTGACTCTACTCTGAGCCTGTAGTAGCTGTGTTCCCCCTTGATGTTAGAATGATATTCAATGTTGGCAAATATGTGGAGTCCTCCCCTAATGCACGCTTTTGCGAAGTTCTCCGCAACCGAGTTGATCCCGCTGCCTTGGGGACCCCCTATCATCCAGGTGAAACTGTTGGTTAATGTCAATTTCCGCACTATTAGGGGATCGTCTACCATAGAAAATTCTTTGCCCTCNAGGTTGGCCCCTGAGCGCCGAGGACGAACNTTGGTCGTTTTGATATGTAGNAGAACCCTTGAAACCAAGCGCTATATACGCATAGTCGAGCNAGACTTCCTTTCGCCATGAATCAGATGGGACGGGCGGCACTGGCTGAGGCTTATGGGACGTTTCTACTCACTCTGATTGGTCCAGGGACGATTATTGCCGTTACGTTTCTCGACGGCTCAGTTACGAGTGCAGGGCTCGGCTTCATCGGTCTAGCTCACGGGGTGGCGCTCCTCTTGGCGGTCTATACGATAGGCCGTCTCACGGGTGCCCACATCAACCCAGCGGTGACAATCGCTCACTGGGCTACCCGAAGGATAGAGACGAAAAAAGTGGCTGCCTACATTCTCGGCCAACTTGCGGGCGCATCTGTTGCAGGGTTCGTACTGTTGGCACTTTGGACCTCCAGCAATAACCGAGAACTCCTCCAGGCCGCGCAGTCCACCTTCCTCGGAGATACAATTCCAGGTCCTGGATTCGGCGTCGGCGCGGTACTCTTAGCCGAAGTGATCGGTACTGCCATTCTCGTCTTCACCGTATTCGGGGCTACTGACAAGGCTGCGGACCCTAGCCGGGCAGGAGTCACCATAGGATTCGCTCTGGCTGCCATCGTCTGGATGTTCGGCCCGATCTCTGGGGCGTCTCTCAATCCGGCTAGAACATGGGGGCCAACACTAGCTTCCGCGGTTTTCAGCCTGACCCCGCTGGGAAATCTCTGGATCTATGTCGTTGGACCAGTCTTAGGAGGTTTGCTTGGAGCCTTCCTGTACGACGTGTTTAGGTAGCGCCTCGATGAGGAACGAGTCGAAGACGCTTCAGCGGCATTTTCGGATTGTACAGTCTGATGTTTTGAGGCTGTGGCTAGCTCAGGCTTTCGTCGGAGCCGGTGTGGCCGGCTGGACGGGCGGAGGAGTGTAGCCGGGGTTGACTCTCTGGTTGATCTCGTTAGCAAGAGCGTGTCCGTGGAGGATAACTGTGACCTTCTTGACACCCTCAAGCTTGGACGTGAGGGTCCTTATGTTCATTCCAATGTCTTCCGCAAAGATAGGGGGACAGAACGGTGCAGTCAGATGATATTTGATGAAAATCTCTCCGTTCTCTTGGATGTTTATCTCATCGACTAGATGCATCTCGGTGATTGGAAGCCCGATCTCAGGGTCCACAACCTTCTCGAGCTCCTTTTCGACTGCGTCAACAGTGACCATACTCTTCGGATAGACGAGTGTGCCCGTTTCGATTTATAGGTTCCTTGGAGGTACGAAGACGACGTTCGGGTGTAGTGAGCTGATAATGAGCGATTTTGCCTCGAAGCGAAGCCTATTTGAGATTATGACATAAGTCATGTTTAAATAGATTTTACGAGCCACTTGTTAACGTCGTCTTATTGATCATTCCGTGCGAAGTTGCAGCGAAATCAGTCATTCCTGCATTACGAGCAATGATAGCCCGTGAGCTGATAGAAGACTACGGAATGAAACAGGAACTTGTCGCAGAACGGCTCGGAATAACGCAGGCGGCCGTCAGCAAGTATAGGCACCAAGTTCGCGGCGAAGCCATCAACTTGGGAGCTGCGGCAGAAGTTCGCCAGATGAGCAAAGACATCGCCTCATCACTCGTTGATAACCCGAGCGCAATAGAAGTGTCAAGAAAGTTCTGTCAGGCCTGCACGGACATTCGTGCACTCGGCCTGATGTGCGAGACATGCAGGAAGGTCGACCCCGGCTGGGACGTCGAGCATTGCACGATCTGTTTCGGGCATCACAGCTGCGCTGAAACGGTCAGCATCGAGCCCAGCAGCATTGCAAAGTACAGAAAAATACCCATCCAGCTAACTTAACTCTCAGGACGAGGCTCTATACAGTTTCGAGCCAGTCAGCGCATTATCCGACCAAGCCGAGCATTAGACCCTCAACGACTGTGATTCGAAGAATGTCAGTACTTGATCATCCTTCCGCTAGAAGACTTCCTGTACGGCCCTCTCTTCCGCTTGCGAGCCTTATTCTTAGATTCTCTCCTCCGAATCATCTTATCCTCGACACTCACGAATCCCGCCTCCCAAAGATTCTCCCCCAGCTGCCCTCTAAAGAATAAATCCCTTTAAATTGGTCACCAAAGCGCTTACGAGTCTCTAGGAGAGAATCCGAGTACCTTGAAACTTGGCTTCGGCAAGCCGAAACAAAAGAACCCCCTTCTCGAAACCGGCTCTGAGTCGATGGTGGCCAACAGACTGAAAGAGCTCTGCGGAGGCGACAGCGATCTCTATACAGCAATGTCCCGCCTCATGTTCCTCGACCCGAAAAAGATCATGGCTCCGCTAGACCGTGTCTTAACTGAGGCACAGGAGTACGAAGCCCAAGGAAACAAGTTGCGAGCCGAAGTCGGTTACAGGATCGCGGGTGGAATCTCTCTCTACCGAGGCGACCTGGACGGCGTGAAGAAATATTTCGAAAAGGCAGCCTCATTCGCCGGAGACTCACATCCCGAATACCAAACTATTCTCAAACGCAGCGACGAGGCTGTGAACATAGCTCGAAAGTTCTATGAAGAATTTAGCTCGCTGAGCATGCAATCGTAGAATGCAATGCAGAACCTCACCCAGTTATTCTGAACCCGCGAAACTCGCCTGTAAAGTCGGACCAGTCGATTTCGATATTCTTTACCCTCGCGCGAAGTGGTCCAATCCGGCAAAAGTGGATGAGCTGATCAAGTTCCACTTTGTCTCCCTCGGCAACCACTTCAACACTACCATCATTGAGATTTCTCACCCAACCATTGATGNCCNGCTTTCTTGCTAAGTNGGCGACCTCCCGACGAAAGAACACGCCTTGCACGAGTCCGGAGATCAGGACTCTCACGCGAAGATGCAAACCTTCCACGCTAAGCACTTAGCGGTCCGCCAAATTCATGCCGATCTAAGGACATACCGGGGGGTAGAAGCAAAGCTGCTCTAGACGGCAGGAGCCGTCACAAGTTGAGCTGCAGGTGGCTGAGGTAAAGGCTCCTTGGCGACTTCAACGATTTCCAAGACGAGGCCTTCCGTTTTCAACCCGTTCATGGCGGAGAAGGCATCGAGGGTCATGTAGATGTCTCCAGCATCCTCCGCTTCGAGCCTCAAGCCATTTCTCACAAGAACCTCCCGTGTCCGAGGGAAGGTAACGAGAAGGTCCCCGATCGCCGTATCACCGCGAATGTTCTCGACAGTTATCACGTATCGCTCTCGAGCTGGCTCGACGTCAACAGGCCGCTGCACGATCTGCCTCATGACTACCGGAGTTTTCTTTGTCTCAGCCCTCTTTCGCGCCTCTCCAGTCTTAGCTGGTTTAGCTGGCCTACCTTTCTTCCCTCCTTTCTTCGCCCTTCGAGGAGCCGCGCGATGCTTTTTTGCCATAACAATAGACCTTGGCGTACCCATATAATGGGCTGGACCTGCGTTAAAAGATTCGCGGCGTGGGAATGGCTACCGATATGTGATTAGAGCAACGGGCCTATCGTGCAGGCTCAATGGACCACGCAATTGGCAGTGCTTGAGTCAACTGTTCAGCTTGCTTAACGGCTCTGGTTCTGAGCTCGTCAACGATCCCTACAATTATCGGGTTGGAATACTCTTCAATCCTTCCCTCGTCGGAGAGTTTGGCTATAGCTGGGTCTAAGGGAATGGCTCCCAAGAATGGCAATTCTAGACTTGAGGCAAGCTTCTGTCCTTTTGGCTCTCCGAAAATGTTCATCATCTCGCCGCAAGCCGGGCACTTGAGATAGCTCATGTTCTCTATGAGTCCAAGTATGGGAGCGTTCATTTTCTTGGCCATGTTAACTGCTTTGGACACTATCATGGAAGCGAGGTCTTGCGGGGAAGAAACCACAATAACACCATCCAAAGGCAACGATTGAAACACCGTCAGTGGCGCGTCGCTAGTCCCTGGTGGTAGATCCACGAGAAGATAGTGGAGCTCTCCCCAGTCAACGTCCCAGTAGAGCTGTCGAATGACGCTGTTAACGATGGGTCCGCGCCATATGACCGGCATGCTCGGGTCGTCTAAGACGAGATTGATGGACATGACCTTAATCCCGCTCTCCGTTCTGAGCGGAACGATGCCACCATTTGGCCCCTTGAAGGGCTTGCCCGACACTCCCAAAACCTTCGCGATGCTAGGCCCAGTAAGGTCCGCGTCAAGAACTCCGACTTCAAATCCATGTTTCCTTAGTTCCGAAGCTAGTATGCTTGTCACGAAGGATTTCCCAACTCCTCCCTTTCCTGAAACTATCGCGATTATGCTGCGTATCCCTCGCCTGCCAAGGCGTTCAATTCCCGCACCTACCATTGGACCGTTTTTCTGCGGGGACGACTGGGTTGCGGAGCCCTGCAGTCTGACCCTTAGTTCTTCCAGCTCCTTCCTCGTCATTGTCGTCGTGTCGACCTTGACGGATTTCACATCCCCGGGTTTTCGCACTGCATTTTCCACGTCGGTTTGGAGGGTCTTAGCAAGCGGGCAATGAGCTACAGTCAGAGCGATTTTTACGGTAACACTTCCGTCGTTGATCGTGATGTCCCGCACCATGTTTAGGTCGACAATGCTTCGGCCGATCTCAGGGTCTAAGACGGTCCTCAGCCTCTCCATGATTAGGTTCTTATCAACCAAAGGATACGCCCGGCTCGACCTATGATCAACGTGCGCTCTTGCGTATTTACACCCTCCTTCAACAGTTGCAAGCGAGGCTGTTACGCCTAGCACTCAACGGTGGACAAGATGCCAGTATCTGAAAGAACCAAAAGAGCTCTGAAGGATTTTGACCTTACAGAATACGAAGTGAAGGCCTACATTGCACTTGTGGAGTCTGGGCCAGTGCCCGCAAGCCAGCTCAGCACGACTGCCGCGATTCCGTACTCGAAGATATACGAGATCCTTGGAAACTTGGAAAGAAAGGGTTGGGTGGAGACCGAACAAGGCAGACCAAGCAAATATTTTGCAAAGCCGCCATCAGCCGCCCTTGACTCATCTAGGGTCAGAATGGAGAGCACGCTAAAGTCAAGCCAGACCGATGCATTATCAGAGCTACAGCCTCTCTATGAGAGAAAAGGAGTCCAGGAGAGACCTGACATATGGATCGTGAGGGGACAGAACAATATTCTAGACAGGATCAAAGAAACGCTGGGGCGAACCAAGAGAGAGCTGCTTGTAGCAATGCCGGTAGTTCCCGAGTCCGTTATCGCAATGGCGACACCGCTCTTGTCCCTAATGGTAAGCCGAGGCATCAGGGTGTCACTTATGGTTCCAAGCCTTACTGGCAAGGACGTCATCAAGAAGTTACATGGGCTGGCTGAAGTCAGGGTTCGAGACCAAATGTTCGGTGGAGGGATCATCTCAGACAGTAGCGAGATAATCATCCTTCTCGGTGAGGAGCCTGAGAAAGGACTTACCCTGGCTATTTCCTCCCATCATGAGGGCCTAGTGAAGTTTGGAAAAATCTACTTCGAATTTTTATGGGAAAACTCAAGGCCGGTATAGGGAATCTCTGGCGAGACTCTGACAAAAGGGTAAAAGGCTATGACCTATTCGTCCGGACGATGCTCCGGTGGTGTAGCCCGGTTTAGCATAGCGGCCTTAGCCCAAACCATGGGTGGCCAATCGAGCTCCGCCGGGCAAGCGGCAGAGAAACACGATGTCTCCAAAGCCGTTGATCGCGGGTTCAAAAGCGGCACAGACCGCGGAAAGTCCCGCCCGGAGCACCACAACGGACGCGGGGGTACCATAGCCAGGTCAAATGGGCAGTGGGCTCAGCAAGATCCGCCCGCCTAGGGCTTAGGACCCTGTGGCGAAGGCCTTCGTGGGTTCGAATCCCACCCCCCGCACCAATCAAAACCAATGCTACTCATCCACCAAGCGGAGCTTCGATGAGCCTGCTGCGAAAACGAGGGGCTGTGAAAGTGAAGAGGTGGACTGGTTTACGAGTGAATTCTTTTTTTGGCGATGTTTCTAACGTCTTTGTCTTTTCCTACTGAAACCTGAGAAAAGGCGTCTTTCGGAAAAAAACGCGACAACGCCTAACACTGATACAGAGAGGATTGATATGGCCATCAAGGTTTCGGGCGTATCACTGAACACAACTGTTATCGAGTCACCGTTTGCAACTGACCTCACTGGAGCTGTGACCTTTGAAGTCATTCGGTAGAACAGTCCATAAAACGTGCGCGTGGTTACGCCTGGCTCGTTTATTATCACACTGATCTCGGCGCCTAGGAGCCCTCCCTTCAACGACCAGCTGAGAAGATTACCAGAGTCATAAGCCAATGTCCATTTGGAGACAGGCGTATTGATAGTGCTAAAGTTCAGAGTTTCAACGTTTCTCACCAAGCTTGGAAAATCACGCGGAAGCAACGGATGCCCGTTGACTAGAAACTGAAACCTAACCGGGGAACTCGGACCGCCTTGACTCGCATTCGCAAATTGGCTCGCCACCCCAACAAGGTACCCTGCACCTATATTGTTCACTTCATATCCACCGACAGTCACGTTGGAAGGCACTGCGAACGACTTCCATGCCATATCAACCCGTGAACTCCCGGATGTGTCAGTTTGGACTCCTCTAACGTCAAAGCTTAGCGAGACGTTAAACCATTGAATCGAAGAGTTGGTCATCCAAGGAGAAGTACTAGCTCGAAGAGCCAGATTAGCGACCTTAGCTGACGGATCCTTTTCCCCGATGGCTGCCTGAACCATTCCAGTAAGGACTGTTAAATTGGACCCTTGGATGACGCCGCTGAATTGGGGTAGGGTAAACGAACCCTGGTAGGCCGTAATATTCTGGAACATATTCAAGTTTACAGATGCATGGACAACCCCGTCGGTAACATTGGCTGAAAGGATAGCCGGCGAAGGAGACCCTTCCGCCGGGGGTAAAAGTGTTCCTACCAGTAACAGTATTAGAACCCCGAACAGAATAGTCCGCCGAGTCAAAGCCGCGTTTCCGTTAGCATTATCAACCAGAAACGTACCTCTTAAAGGTAGTCGGAGAATCGACGCTTCGAAAGCGATGACCTATCTTGGCTCAGGGAAGATTCAGAAAACCCATCGGAGGAAAGTCAAGGACGAGGTTCTTTCTCGCACTAGGAATTACCCTACTAGTCATATTCGGGGGAGTTGCCTATCTGGTGTTGTATAACCCCTATCAGGGAGGGCTGGTGATCGACTGGCGATTGAGGATTTCTTTCTATGACCTGCAAACCGGCGCTAACGTCACACTTCCGCCTGGCATCGGAGTTCAGAACGAAATAATCAACAACTACACTCTTTTCCGATACGGCCTGAACGGATATGCACCAATCCACACTCAGGACACAACTGGAACTGTGTATGTCCAATCCACCGTGGCAACAATCTACACATTCGGGGACCTATTCAACATCTGGGGAAAACAGCTCAACCAACAGTGCGTCCCGAATCCCCTGACAAATTTCGCAGACCTCTATTGCACTAGGCCAGGCGAGTCGATAATTTGGGATGCTGATAATGACACGGGCACTTACGATTCCTTAGACCAGGTAATGCTTCTTGGCGGCAAAACATCTCCTGTTCAGGGTTCGTCGCTGAGTACGGATCCTCACATAAAATATGTCGATTCCGACCACAACGGTCAATGGGATTCCGCTGAAACGATAGTCTACGATTCGAACGGAAACGGGGTCTACGATTCCGGTGACAGAGTCATTGCGGGGACGGCTCCCCCTGTTGGCACCCAGCTCAAAGCTGACTCGAGAATAAATTTCATAGATTCCGTAGTCCCAAATGGTACTTGGGACCCCGCCAGACTTCCACCGGCCATGATTGACGTTGGCCTTGACAAGGAGAGGTGCGTTAACCAGGGCCTTGGGCTGTCAGCTAACAAGAACTGGGAGATCATAATCAATTCGGCGGTAGGAGTCTCGCAAAACTGCTAACTGGGTTTTGACGGCGAACTTTTGTCGATCTACTCGTACTGGGCAGACCACTTAGCACGAAGCTATGAGACCGCAATGGGTAGGTCAACCAAGTGGCAGGCCACCCAGTGGTCCTTTTCGACCTCAACTAATGGAGGGTCTACGGAGGTGCACCTTATGTGCGCATATGGACAGCGAGTATTGAAATGGCATCCGGGAGGTGGCGATATGGGGCTCGGAATCTCGCCACTGATCACTTCCCCAATCCGTTTGAGCGCAGGGTCCGGAACCGGAACCGCACCGATCAGAGCTCTAGTGTAAGGATGCAGCGGCCTGTTGATTACTGTATCGACATCTCCTAGCTCGACGACCCTGCCCAGATACATGACGGCAACTCTATCGCAAATATGTCGCGCTAGCGCCAGATCGTGAGTGATGTAGAGAAAGGAGGCGCCCCTCTTTTGCACCAGCGTGAGCATGAGGTTCAGGACTTCCGCTCTTATAGAAACATCGAGCATCGAAACAGGCTCGTCTGCAACTACAAACTCGGGATTCAAGACGAACGCCCTTGCAACCGCAACCCTCTGCCTTTGCCCCCCGCTCATCTCGTGTGGAAATCTGTGCATAAATTCCTCTGGTGGAACAAGCTCTACTTCCCGCAGGATCTGTTTCACTCTCTCTTCAAGCTCTTCGCGGGTCTTAGTTACCTTCTGAATTCGCAGTGGCTCAGCCACGATATCCTTGATCATCATTCGAGGATTCAAGGACTCGAACGGATCCTGGAAGATGATTTGCATCTCCTTCCGAAGAGGCTTGAGCTCCCTCGATGACAGGCGGGAAATGTCCTTGCCCTTGTACAGGATCTTTCCATCAGTCGGGTCCGTGAGCCTGATAAGCAGCCTGCCCGTGGTGGTTTTCCCACTTCCACTTTCCCCGACAAGCCCCAATACTTCTCCNTTCCGGACAAAGAGGTCTATTCCATCAACAGCCCTTACAAGGAGTTCGGACCTAGAGAAGATCGTCGAGACAAATCCGCGCTTTATGGGAAAATACTTCTTCAATCCCTGCGCGGCGATTATTTCCTGGTTCTCCAACTTGGCCCCATCCGTTTTCTCTAATAGAGATAGCACGCCACCGAATGGTTTGAAGAACCGGAGCTGGATTGTTTCATTTCAGGGAACGCCGTTTTGCAAACGTCCATCGCGTACGGGCATCTAGGGTGAAACGGACACCCGGTTGGAGGAGACAAGAGATCCGGGGGCTGACCGGGTATCGATGTGAGCTTCTTTCGCTCTCCCTTGATGCTCGGAAAAGCACCTAAAAGCCCTTGGGTATATGGATGAAGAGGTTCCTTGAAAATCGATTCAACGTCACCGATTTCCACAATGTGTCCAGCGTACATGATCGCTATCTTCTCGCATACTTCAGCCACCAAGGACAGGTCGTGACTTATCACCATCATAGATAGGCCGAGTTTCTCTTTGAGGCCGCGCATTAGCTGCAAGACTTGAGCCTGGACGACGACGTCAAGGGCAGTTCCAGGCTCATCCGCGATCAAGAGCTTCGGATTTGAAGCCAAGGCCATTGCGATCAAGGCCCTCTGGCGCATCCCACCACTGAACTCGTGGGGATAATTCCTTACCCGGGAAGATTCGACTCCCACCATTTCAAAAAGTGCTTCTGCGCGCCTCCATGCTTCTGCCTTGGACACGTTTGGCTCGTGCAGCCTGATGGCTTCAACTATCTGGTCTCCCACTTTGAACACGGGATTCAACGCGTTCATCGCTCCTTGAAACACGATTGAGATTCCCTTCCATCGTATTTTTCGCATCTCCTTGTCCTTCAAGGGAACAAGGTCGGTGCCATCGTAGATGATCTTGCCACTCCTCACGCGCCCTCCTTGAGGAAGAATTTTCAGAATCGACAACGCTACCGTTGTCTTCCCACAACCTGACTCTCCTACAACGCCCAGGGCTTCCCCCTTTTCGATCTCAAAGTTAACGTTCTCTGCAGCCTTGACCCATCCTCTCAGGATGCGATATTGGGTCGTTAGTCCTTGGACTTGCAGCAATGGCATAATGGTGGTCGCTCTAGGTCATTCGAAAACCAGTCTCATCGGCTAAGATAAGGCTTGGGGCTAATCCGAAGTTTCGTGGACATGATCTTCAAGGCGAGTCGAGGATGATACGAGTCTACTAGCGGCGTCTTCTCAGCCTCGGGTTAAAAATAGCATCAAACCCGAACCCTAGTAGAATGAATGACAAAGAAAGCGCCGCAATGCCTAGACCGGGGGGGATGATCCACCACCACGGAAGCGAAACACCGCCCCTTGCCTCTGCAAGCATTCTCCCCCAAGTCGTTTCTGTCAAGCTTCCAAGTCCGAGAAAGCTGAGAGCCGCTTCTCCCACTATAGCCGCTGGGACAGACAATGCAAGGTTGACGTATGTTAGTCCAACAATATTGGAGAAGATATGGCGAACAACTATGTATCCTGTCCCCGCTCCCGAGGCCTTGGCGGCTTCAATGAATGGCCTTTCCCGTATGCTCAAGACCTGAGATCGGACGAGCCTTGCGAATCCCATCCAACCAAGAAATCCCAGGACAAAGATGATATTTGTGAGACTCTGTCCGAGGACAGCGACGAGAACAATGAGGAGAGGGAGCCCAGGAATGACGAGCATCATGTCTGTGAATCGCATCAGAACCTCGTCAACGAGCTTCCCCAAGTAACCAGCCATCAGACCAACCAGAAGTCCAAGGCCTATTCCGATGATGGTTGCTGTAATTCCTACTAGAAGAGAAAGCCTGGCGCCGTAGACGAATTGCGTCCAAATGTCATAGCCCGAGTCATCTGTGCCCATCCATCCGAAAGTGTTGCCGTGTACAAACAATTCGAACTCTCGGATTGAGAGGTGCGCAGTGAAGCTGCCTTTGGGTAATGTCAGCTCCAACACAAAACGGTATGTTCCCGGGACGTTGAAAATTACTTGTGCCGCATTCAAACTTGTCCCGCCAAGACCAATTATCTGTGCGACATTGTTTTCGTCCAGAGAGCCGATCGGAGAGTAAGTTTGAACCAAGTCTAGGGATTTCGTAGGCCAGAATGTGAAGTTCTCCGCCCTGGGGTCTCCGTAGAGCTTGGTAACATAGTCCGTAGCGTTGATCGGGGCTGTCCGATCCTTTACTATGACAATTGAGTTTCCAAGGAAACCCTTGGACTCTCCTTTGTAGGGATAGTTGAGCGTCTTGACGAGCTGGATTTTTCCCCCAGATGTAGAGCTAATCGCCAGGTCAACAGAGTTGGACGTCAGGTTCCCTGAAGTGACCTTCATTCCTGATCCGACTGTGTTGTACGCTAACCCGGAGAATTGGCTGTTCAGACTGTACCCCGCGGTACCGGCATAGAACGTGACCCAGCTCGGAGGATCTAGAGGGGCAGAGACTATCTCTTCCTTGGGATGAAACGGAGTCAGGAGCGGAGCACCAACCGCTAGACCCACGAAGATGAGCAGAAGAATGAGTCCGGCAGCGGCCATTTTCGTAGAGAGAAGAGACACGAAGAATTTTTTGAGCCGGATTAGACGATAGGGTATCTTTGACTGCGTTGACAAGGTGCGGTTCACTCGTATCTTATGCGCGGGTCTATGATTCCATAAACAATGTCGGAAATCAGGTTTGCCCCTATCACGCATAGGGCGATGATGAAGAACATGGCCTGCATTACTGGAAAGTCCTTGTTGTTGATTGCGTTGAAGATCCAGAGCCCAAGACCGTCCCAGTAGAAGACCGTTTCTGTGATAATGGCTCCCCCGAGTAGACCTCCAAAGCTAAGGGCCGCATTCGTCACGATTGGGAGAGAAGCGTTCTTCAATGCATGTTTGAAAAGCACCCCCCAAGTCGAGACCCCTTTCGCCCTGGCCGTAACGATATAGTCCTCGCCGAGCGACTCCATCATTGTTGCTCTTGTGATAAGGAGATGCCCCCCATAGAAGAAGAGGGTCAGAACCGCTGCCGGCAGGAATAGGTATTCGGCACGAACGAACGCCTGGGTGAGCAGAGGTGGCCTGCTCTGTATCCATGTTATAGGAGTTGTCCCCCCGGGCGGGAACCAGTTCAGGGTCTGGGCGAAGATAAGGATCGCAAGAAGCCCCATCCAGAATGTTGGAAGAGAGTATGTGATGAGGGACGCGATCACAGAGCCGCTGTCAAAAATGGAGCCTCTTCTTGAGGCAGAGATGACACCGAGAAAAACCCCGATCAGGATTGAAAGCGTTATCGACACGCCGAGTAGAAGCAGTGTGTTATAGAGCCGCCCCTCGTGTATCATCTCGTCAAGAATTGGCTTGCCCGAAGAATACGAGTTGCCAAAGTCGAATGTCACCATGCTCTTGAAGTATTGTGTGAACCGCTCGAGGTANGTTGTATGGATGCAGTCTCCNGCAGGAGTGAATCCTTTGCAAATGCCATAAGCGATCTGTAAGTGTTGGANCACGCGCTGATCATGTACCCTAGGGTTCTGGGTTAGGTTAGCAATAGCAGCCTGGGTCCCNGGCAACAACTCAAAAATCGCGAAATTCAAGACTATCACGAATAGTACAAGAATTACTGTATTTATCGATCGCTTGATCAGATATCCACGAAGACCCATTCGAGTCCCGACGAGGATACCACCCCTGTCATAGGTAATTTAGCCTTATCGGTGACAATTTACAGACATTCCCGCCACAAATGACCCCAAGACCAAGTCATGTTTTTGACGGATTACATATCAGAGTTGGGATAGTCGACAGTTCGTACATTGCTACCGCTGGTTTCCGAAAAATAAGAAGGGGAGTTTTACTTTACTGTAGTTGTACTGTCTTAGCTTGCAGTTAGATCCGGTGAGATGTGCAGATGTCCGACTTCGACGCCGTTGAACAGGAACGTTAGTTTCCAGTCATTGGTGGCCCAGTTGGCGGG
>JGI25382J43887_10000136_pt1 | contig 18714 bp, 11 predicted proteins | sample GraSoi013_1_40cm_3_FD_43887 | JGI IMG/M metagenome (IMG submission 43887) | reverse complement strand
GCGCCCACCAGCGGGGACTGCAGGAGCGTGGCGACCGGGAGCAGGGTCGGGTCAGGCGTCGGGACCGTCTGCGCCCAGGCGGTCGACGGTGGCAGGAGCGCGCCAGATCCAAACGGCTGGAACAGCAGTGCCCCAATGAGGAGCGCGAGCAGGACAGGACGGGCAAGTGCGTGGCGAACCGCAAAAAGCATGACGGCCTCCTGTTATGCGGAAGACCGCCACCCCCGACGAGCCAAAATCTAACCCCTTCTTCGGCAGCCCGGCTATCAGAAAGAAATCTCCTGATCCGCGGCTTTGCGCCCCCGCCTCACGACGGGTTTGCCCTTGTCGGAAAGGGATCTGTCCGCCCTGCTATGAGTCCGGCTACGACCTACAGAATCCCCCCGACTCAAGTCCGGAGAAATCCTGCCGATATTACCTGGTTCCTCCTGATTCCATCACGGACAGGGGGGAGGGTCAATGAAAGACGATTGTTCGTGTATAACACCTAGCGGTTGCCAAAAACCCAAGGTACCTTTGCCTACCGCACCGGACAGTGCCCTCGTCAGGGGCTGAAACGATATTCCATCGAACTTCGGCCGAACTTGCGGGGCGTTGCGCGATCCATTTGCGTGAATGAGGACGTATCTTGAAGACAGGCGTTGGACGTGGACGGACCTTGGCACTCTTGCTCGTGCTCTAGTGAGGCTTCCACTCCGGATCCCGTGAGCCTTTCTCGACCTCCAATCGTTGAAACGACGGCCACGAGAGGACCAGGGAACGAGAAACAATGGGATGCCGTTTCCTCCTGCAGGCGCTTCCTTCTGTAATTAGTACATCACAGGGAGGCGTACGCGCGATGAACGGCGCAAAACGAGAAGCCCAGCGCTCCAGGACGCGGAGACCGCTGGGCAACTACCGTCCGAGCGACGCAACCTGCTTGCGCCGCTATTCGACGGTCACACTCCTGCCCAAGTTTTAGAGTTGATCGATGTCGGGCGCACGCGGTTTCGCCACACGATAGGCAAACAACTGAAGGGAATGATGGCCAGCAGCGGGGCAAGTAGGTCATTGGTATTCGGCAACTGGAGGACCGCGTGGAGGGCAACTTACGCGTGGCTGTCGTCGGCGGTCGGACCTAGCTCGGTCGACTCTGGCTTTAACTTCCTAAACATCCAACATGGTTTTCGCCCGTACGCAGCGCCGGGTCAGGAATGCCATCAAAGAAACCTGGCCACCACCAGCGTAAGCGAACCGTGCTTGACCTCACGACGGCCAGGGCCAAGCCCTGTTCTCTGATTGCACCCTTCATCTGTAAAGCTCTTCCTTTATGGGACGGGGCAGGAATTCCGTGTCTGCTTTGGAGCGAAAGACTTGCCCACAAATCTGCCACAGCTGCTTGACAGGTTACAAAATTCTCGCTGGTCCCGCCGTGGATGGCCGCTACTGTGTCGGTGCAGTCTCGATGCGGAGGCGCATGTGCGTTGGTGCGTTGGCCGGCCGTGTCAGAAGAAGTGTGGCTGGTCCCACGGAACCGGCAGCGCGCCCCGCGGGGGCGTCAGCTGCTCGAGGGAAGCAAGCTTGTCGGTCGTCTTGCGCACGTGAGGTGTCATCACTCAGCACCGCGAGGCCGGCGGAGTCAGAACCCGCGTAAATCTAGCCGCATTAGTCCAGCAAAGCCGGACAGAGAGTGCGCGGCGGCGACCAGCGTATTTACGATCCGGCACATATGCCACCTCCGTCAACGCTCCTGTTCTGACTGGGTCGTCGTGGCGGCGGATCGGCCGCGGGCTGCCGATGGTGACCGCTCCTGAAAATAGCGCAGGCGGGTTCGACCGCGCTCGGACAGGCGATAGCGGTAAACGCTCCGCTCGTCGCGCCGGGATCGCTCGGCCAAACCCTGACGGACGAGGCGGAGCAACGCCATTGCCGCGACAGCGTAGCGGATCCCTATAGCCGAAGCAACGTCATCAGCGCTCGCCTCGCCCACGCGGGCAAGAAACGCCAGTAAGTCGCGCTTCGCAAGACCCACGGGTGTACTAATACCTAAGTACTCATGCGGAGATGTGCATCAATTGTCGCTCTCCGAGCGTGTCGCCTACCACGCAGAGGAAACCGGTGATGGGCTGTCGTCGCTGGGAGTGTTATATGCGAACATCTGTCTTTCATTGACGGTCCCCCGCGCCCGTGATGCAATCAGGTGGAAACAGGTAGTATCGGCAGGAATTCTCCTAACTTGAGGTAGGAGGTTCCTGTAGGTAGAGTCGGACCCATAGCAACGCGGAGAGACCCCTTTCCGATAAGGGCAAACCCGTCGTGAGGCGGGGGCGCAAAGCCGCGGATCAGGAAATCCTCCTGACTGCCGGGCTACCGAAGAAGGGGCAGTTGTTTGTGATGATCCGGACTGGCGGTCTTCCGCACAATAGGAGGCCGTCATGGCTTTTATCGTCCGGAAATCTTTCGCTCGGGCGTTTCTTCTCGCCCTGCTCGTCAGTGCACTCTTGTTCCAGCCGTTTGGATCTGGTGCGCTCCTGCCACCGTCGACCGCCTGGGCGCAGACGGTCCCGACGCCTGACCCGACCCTGCTCCCGGTCGCCACGCTCCTGCAGTCCCCGCTGGTGGGCGCCTACTCAGCACTCAACGTACCCGGTCTTCCTGCGGGGGGGTCGTACCAGGACCCCACCACCAACGTGAAGATCTACAAGCTGACCTCGGCCACGTTCCCCACCACCGGCNATAGTTGGACCCACTCGTACTCCGAAGGCGGCGACGAGGTCTCACTGCCGCACACCGGCACGACGCGGACGATCCACCTCTACACGAGCGCCGGATGGCACTGGCTGATCGACTTCACGCCCGGTGTGGGCGTGAGCAACCCACGCATGCTGGACGGCGTCCTCAAACCGTGGATGGACCTAGCCTTCGCGTTCTCCAACAATCCGGCCACGCCTTATTACGCCTATGCGGCCACGACGGGCGGGATTCGCCGGTTCGATGTGCGGACGATGACCGAGGTGGCGGGGAATGGGTGGCCACTCCTCGCCGAAACGAATGCGGGCTGGTTCCACCAGAGCGCGAATGACGCCTTCTTCGTCTGGATGCGCGGCGTCCGGTCCACGCCGGTGGTCGGCTATGAGCCCGCCACGGGCACGCTGAAAACCTTCGCCGGGACCGGGTACAACATGATCCAGCCGCGCGTCGATCGGGCGGGGCGGTACGTCGGGATTACACTGGATGCCCCCAACGTCAACGGGGCCATCTTTTGGGATTGGCAGGCCAACAGTGTGGTGTGGATCCATCCCGGCGACCCGGCTGCCCCCTTTGCCCACATCGCGAGTCTGAAGCGGCGGTGGCTGGGCGTGCAGTGGAACGAGGGGCCGTATCCTCCACCTTTCTACCGCATCTATCCCGATGTCCCCAGCTCAGCTGTGGACCTGGGCACGGGCGCAACATTTCCGGCCGATGCGACCACCGTGCACGGCAGCGGCAACTGGATTCAGAATCCTGCCGATCTTGGCGACCAATGGGCCGTGTTTCTGCACTATGGGAGCCTCGTGCCCACCGGGACGTGGTTAGCCCCNGGNGGCATGGTCCTCATGACCGAAAACGGCCAACGCCGGCTGCTCGCCCACAGCTACAACACCTCGGCGAACTACACGTTCTACAGCTTTGCGAAGTTCTCCCCGGATGGCAACTATGTCTTGTTCACCTCGGACATGAACGGCTCGGCCCGCAGTGATGTCTTCCTGGCCGAACTGCCTACCTCGGCTACGCCTGCGGGGCCCTCCATCAGTACGCTAACCCCGAGCAGTGTCAGCGTGGGGACCGCTGGCTTCGCCCTCACGGTGACCGGAAGTAATTTGACCCCCAACTCGATAGTACAGTGGAACGGCTCGAGCCGCGCGACGACGTTCAGCGGCGGCGCTCAGTTGCAGGCGACGATTCTGGCGAATGATGTCGTTAACTCCAGTACCGCCCAAGTGACCGTGCTCACGCCCGCCCCCGGCGGCGGACTCTCCAACGCCCTGCCCTTTACGATCGCACCAAGTTTTCAGGCCTCGGTCGTTCGCGCCGGGACCGGGTCAGGCACCGTCACGAGTATGCCTGCGGGCATCAACTGCGGCACCTTCTGTGCCGCCTCATACGTGAGCGGCACCGCTGTGACGCTGACCGCGACGCCGGACGTGAACTCAACCGTCGGGACCTGGAGCGGGTGTGATATCGTCACCGGCTCGCAGTGTACAGTCACGGTCACATCCGCGAGGACGGTGACGGCCGCATTTCAAGCTCAGACCGCGACTCCGCCCTCCGTCTCCATGTCCTCCCCCACCGCTGGAACCCAGGTTGCTGGCGGGGTCCCCATCTCCGCAAGCGCCACGAGCCCCGTGGGGATCGCGGGAGTCCAGTTCCAGCTCGATAGCGTGAACCTGGGTGCTGAGGTCACCACGGCCCCCTACACGATGACCTGGAACACGGCTTCGGTCGCTAACGGCGCTCACGCTCTCGCGGCCGTGGCCCGCGACACGACTCTCATTCGGACCACTTCCGTGACTGTCGGCGTCACCGTGGGCAACCCCGTTATTATCTCGTCGGTCACTATGTCGTCTAGCACGTCCTCCAGCGCCGGCGTCGCGTGGACCACGAATATGCCGTCGACTTCGCAAATCGAGTATGGCCTTACCACGAGTTACGGCACCTCGACATCGCTCGACACGGCGTCGGTCACCGTGCATGCCGTGACTCCGGCCAACCTTGCGTCCGGCACGCTCTACCACTGTCGCGTGAAATCTCAAGACGCGATAGGGATCCTGGCGATTTCCGACGATTTCACGTTCACAACCCTGCCTGCCCCATCCACAACCACACCTACTACGTCCACAACCGCGCCTGCGGCGACAGGGCCGATCACCCAGCCTGTCGTCTGGGCTAACCTTGCCAACGCGAGCGCCACGGGCGGCTCGCTGCAGAAGATGAGCGGCTGCGATGGGTGCTTCGATGCCGGCGCCATCTCCCAGCAGCAGATCTCGTCAGGCACCGGCTACATCGAGTTTACTGCCACCGAAACCGGAGCCCTGCGGTACGCGGGACTCGCCCACGCCTTTGCTCCCAATAATCAGGACACCATCGACTTCGCCTTCCGGTTCCAAACTGGCGTCGCCGAAGTCCGGGAGATGGGCGTCTACCGGACTGACGTCCCCTTCATCAGCGGTGACGTCTTCCGCATTATCGTCGTGTCGGGGACCGTCCGCTACTACAAGAACGGGACCCTCGTCTACACGAGCACCGTCGCCGCCACCTACCCGCTCGTGGGCGCCACAGCTCTTGCCACTCTCTATGCCACCGTAACGAATGCCACGATCGGCACATCGACCTCGATCGTGTCAATCCCGCTGGCCCCGGCCGCGTGGCGGATCCTGCCCCCCGCCACACCGAGGGGAAACTCCCTCAACGCCGCGGCTGTTGTAACGAGCGCGACCGCGTCGGTGATGCTCTCAGGGGCCGGGCGCTTCTATGACAGATCTGACGACTTGACCGCGAAGAGGACGCGCTACTGGCGTGGCCAAACGGTCGCCGCCACGGTGTTTGTCAGCCCCCGTGCGAAGGTAGGGGTCTCATGAGACGCGCTTCTCCCAGGTGACGCGCTGCTGTCCGGTCGCGAACCGGAAAAACCCAACTACCGTGGCCCAGCTAAAGAGGCAGACCGTGTAGGGCAGCGCGAGGACCGGGGGCTTCCAGTTGGTGTTCCGGAGGGCGTAGCCGCCCAGCGCGCTGGCATAGAACAGCACCTGCGCGGCAAGCAGGGTGCGGTAGCCTGGGCTCGAGGCAAGAAAGAGGTTGGTCGCAAGCGCCGTCCCCTGGAGGAGCGGCGCGAGCAGGCGCAGCCCCTTGTGCGAAAGCGTTTGAAACCAGAGCCGGTTGCGAAACGGATTGAGTAGCCAGCGCTCTCGTGTGAAGAGCTGGAAGTTGCCCGCGAGGGTCCGCACTTTTCGCGTCAGTTCCGCCTGGCTCGACGGTGCCACTCGGTCATAGGCGCGTGCCTGGGGTTCAAAGAGGACCCGGTAGCCCTGGCGCGCGATGCGCAGCGGAATGACGACGTCGTCCAGAATGGTGTCCTCAGGGATCGGCTCAAAGAGGGCCTGCCGGATGGCGTAGATTGCGCCTGTCGCACCCACGGTCGAGTCGACCCGGCTCTCACTCCACCGAATCAGCTTTTCGTAGCGCCAGTAGAGGCTTACTCCCTGGGTACCCCCCGGACCCTCGGCGGCTTCGGTGAGGATCAGCTCGCCGCTCACGGCCCCGACTCGCGGGTCACCGAAGGACGCCACGAGCGCCCGCAACGTTCCCATCTCAAACTCCTGGCGCGCGTCAGCCAGCATCACGATCTCTGCCCGCAGGGTCGGAACGAGATCGTTTAGAACCGCGGGCTTTCCGCGGCGCGCATGAAACTCGATGACGCGGACGCCGCTATCGACGTAGCTACGCGCGCGCTCCGCGGTGCCGTCGGTGGAACCGTCGGAGGCCACCACGATCTCCAACCGGTCTCGCGGATAATCTAGGGCCAGGACGTTCTCGATTCGTGCTCCGATCCGAGCCACCTCATTGTGGGCGATAATCAGGACGCTTACGGTTGGTCCGTACGCGGTGTGCCCGGGCCGCGCCCGCTGTAGCGCCGCCCAGATACCAATCAAGGCTGGGTACCCGAGATGCAGGTACGCGAGGAGAAACACGACCACCCAAAACGCGGTCTTTGTAGCCATCAGCAACTCGTCAGGGTGCGGCGCTGCCACAGCCTACCCGCGCCGTAGGACCGACCGCCATGCGCAGGGCCTCGAGATCGACACCGGGATCCTTCCGTTCCGTGCCCGCGTGCTTGTAGGCACTGGAGGCGGAAAGGCGGCAGTCGCCCTGGTGGAGGTTCACGAAACCAATGGCATCCAACGAGGCGGGAAAGGAGTTGCGCGCAGGGTAGCGGGCGGGATTCCCGCCGACGAGGATATTTCCCTCGAACACCGCGCCTGGAAAATACGTGCTGAGCGTCAGAGCGGGGTTCCCATACGTGTTGTCCCCACCCACCCCATACATGTTGTGCAAGACGATATTGTTCCGAAAGATGAGCCCTGCATGTGGGCCCGGACCCGCCGCCAAGATTTCCCCAGTCTGCAGGCCCATGTTCTGCTCGATGATGACATCGGCCGTTCCGTTCAGCAGTTGGAAGAGCCGCCCCTCACCACCCCACCGGGGGCCGTTCACATCCTCAAAGAGGTTATTCTTGATGAGAATCCGGCGGGTCTGCTGGCTTGGGTGGATGTCATCGCGGCCGAGGATGTTGATCCCTGAGCCGGTATCGCGCACGATGTTGCTCACGTACGTCACGTCCTCCACGACAGACCACGGGGCGCGTCCGTCCTGATTGCGTACGGTGAAGAGGATGGCGAAGCCGTTCTGGGCATGAGCCCAGTTGTGCTCGAAGATATTCCCCTCTACCACCACACGCCGGGCGTTCTTGAGTTCAAAGAGGTTTTTCACGCGCCAAGGCCTTCCAGCATACGCGGGCTCCCCGATCTTCCAGGATAGCGGTTTGAACAAGTAGTTGCGCCGAATTTCGATGTCGGACGGTACGAGATCCAGGATCGAGGGGTCGGCACCGCCAAAGATGACGTTCTCCCCTGCCGCTTCCAGATAGTTGTTCACGATCTTGAACGGCCCCGGTCCGTTCCAGCCCGCGATGGCTTGGGTGTCCGCGCCTCGCTGATGAAAATCTGAGAGATACGAGTCGATTACTGCAAGACGAGCGCCGTTCAGCGCTACCCCCCGCCGGATCTCTCCCTCCAGCGTTCCATGGATGTAGCACCGGTCCACGATGATGTCAGTGGGGATAGCCTCGGTGGATGTCTGCCGGGGAGACTCCAGAAGGACCAGGGTAAAGTTCACGGAGCTCGTGGTCGTGATCTCGATGCCGATCAGGCGATACCGGTGCGCCCGCGGAGCGGTGCTCAGGGTCGGCGCCGAGTTCGGGCTCACGAGCTTCGGCATGGCCACCGCGTCGCCCGGCGAGACACGGGAGCCAGGCGGCGGCAGGCGAGGGTACGATGACGAACGAACCGTGATCCACTCTGCTCCCGACTTGTTCGGTAGAGTGAAGTTTCCGACGAACACCGCCCCAGCAGGCAGGTCGATCACATCACCCGGCTGCGCGGCGTTCAGTGCAGCCTGAAGATTGCCGCCCGCCGGCACCGCGATGACCCGCCCGGACGGCGAGACTACTGTCGTATCCAGAGTCACACGCGGAAGAGCGGGGCGCTCCTGGCCCGTCACGCCCGCGCCCTGGGGTGGACCGATGGCCGCTTCTGCGGCCGCGAGTGCAGGTCCGGACACCGCCCGGGGACGAATGTGGGGCGCCCCGCCATGCACGAGGCACAGCACCACTGCGGCGAGGAGCCCACCGACGACGCCGCGCATCCGACGACGGACCATGCACGCTCACACCGCGGTTCGAGATCCGGACAGCTCCGCCGGTTCGCGCAGACGCGCGAGCCGTTGCGCCGCAGCGCCACGGGTGAGATCGATGACCACCTGTTTGGGGCGGGCCGCAGCCAGCGTCCGCACAGCGTCGTCACTCACGCTGCCGATGACAAGCACCTCGGCATGGTCCAGCACCAGCTCAATGCGCTCACACAGGAGCGACGCGATCTGCGGGATGTCCGCCTCGATGTCGCGGCGGTTCGCACCGACGAGCCGTGTCACTGCGACATTTGGATCGAAGATGCGCACCTCCAGACCCTGCCCGAGACACGCCTCAACTAGCGCCACCATAGGACTCTCACGGAGGTCGTCAGTACCAGGCTTGAACGCCAGCCCCACGACGCCGACGCGCTTCTTCCCTGTCGCGATCACGGCCTCGATGGCCCGCCGTAGCTGCGTGTTGTTCGAGGGGAAGATCGCGGAAAGAAGGGGGAGCGAGAGGTCCGCGGCCTGGCCGGCGGAGAGAAGCGCCCGGAGATCCTTCGGGAGGCACGATCCTCCGAAGGCGAAGCCTGGCTGCAGGTATGCCTCAGAGATGTTGAGCTTGCGGTCCGTCAAGAACACGCGTGTGACCTCGAACGGGTCCGCCCCGAACGCCTCGCATGCGTCACCGATCTCGTTCGCGAAGCAGATCTTCAGGGCATGAAACGCGTTCGAGGCGTATTTGACCATTTCCGCCGTCCGGATCGATGTGCAGATAAACGGCGCGACAACGTCGCTGTATAAAGATCTTACCAGAGAAGCGGTCCCAGGATCCTGGCACCCTACCAAAACGAACGGAGGTTCCGCAAAGTCGCGGAGCGATGAGCCTTCGCGCATGAACTCGGGGTTTACCGCAACCCGGATCGCCCCATCGAGTGGGTGGCCCGCCCCGTCGGATAGCGCCGGGACCAGTACCCTCTCGGTCGTTCCTGGCAGTACCGTACTCCGCAGGATCACCGTGTACGCGCTGGCGCGGTGCCGTAACGCGCGCCCGATCCCATGCGCGACGTGCTCGACGGCGCTCACGTCAAGGCTTCCGTCCGATCGACTAGGCGTGCCCACGCAGATCAGAGCCGCATCCGTTTCGGCTACCGCCTCCTCGCTTGAAACGGTGGCGCGCAACCGCCTGGTGCCGACCGCCTGGGCCAACAACTCCTCCAACCCGGGCTCCACGACCGGCGATGCGCCGAGATTCACCATCGCAACCTTCTGCTCGTTGATGTCGACCCCGACGACCTCATGCCCGGCCGCGGCCAGGCCGGCCGCGGTCACTGAGCCGACGTACCCGAGTCCGAATACGCTCACACGCATGATTTCCGCTTACCTCCTCTTTGCCGGTTGCCACGGCGCATGACTGCCACCGTCTGTCGGGCCGTCAGTGCCCCGAGCAAGAACGGACGCGAGCTCCTGAACTGCGATGTGGATCCGGTGGCCGCACCGACGGACCTCGGCCACGTCGCGATCGTACGGATCTGCAATGTTGTCCAGCAGCACGGTCTTGGACCGCACGCCCGGATGTCGCCCCAGCAACTGCGCCGCGGCGAGCGCGTCCATGGGGACGATCACGTCAGCCCATCTGACCCGCTCCTCTGTCACTAACTGGGCGCGATGGTCCTCCAGCGAGACGCCGAACTCCTCGGCGACGGACCGCGCCCGCGGGTCAGCGGGCTCCCCCGGAGAGGCGCGCAGACCGGCCGAGGCAATGGCGATGCTGGCCGACCCGGGCGCGGAGAGACAGCGCTGGAGCAATGCGGCTGCCAGCGGGCTGCGGATCACATTTCCCTGACAGACGAAGAGGATAGAGCGGATGACGCGCGCGCGAACCGGCTGCAGCGCACCCAGCACACAGACCTTCCAGTACAGCGGCCACTGCCGCACGGGGAGGGTTCGCGCCGCCCGAAGATGGACGATAACGCCAGGGGGGAGAATCTGCTTCGCTAACGCCTTGGCATCCATCACTGGGGCCCGGGGGTCCGGTGCCCGGCTGTGACCGCCTCTGTGCATAAATCGGCAAACCGTCGGGCCACTTCTTGCCAGGAGAACCGCTCCTCCACCAGCTGCCGCCCTGCCGCGCCGAGTCTCCGCCGCCGATTCGGATCCCGGAGCAGAGAGACCACGGCGCTGGCAAACTCCTCCGGCTCGTCCGCTCTGACGAAGTGCTCACCGGGCACGAGCGGCAGGCCCTCCGCCCCTATCGTCGAGGAGAGCACAGCCTTGCCCATCGCCAGGGCCTCAAAGATCTTCAGCCGTGTCCCCCCCCCAATCCGCAGCGGCACAGCGAACACGGCAGCCCCGGCAACGTATGGGCGGACATCGTCTACGGTACCGGTCACGCGAATATTCTTCCCCGCCAGTGTCGACCGTAACCGGGGACTGGGGTTCCGTCCCACTACGGTGAAGGAAGCGTCCGGCACCTCACGGCGGATTCGCGGGAGGATGGCGTCGGCAAAATGCTGGACAGCGTCCTCGTTCGGGTACCAGTCCATCGAACCGGTGAACACGATCTCATTCGGAGCTTCGCGCATCCCGTCCGGCGCAAAATACGCCGTATCGACGCCTGTGGGGATCGTCCGCACCGCGGCGCCCGGCGCATCCGCCGCAAGGAGCGACCGATCGGCATCGGAAACCGCAGCCGTCAGCACGGCCCGGGCGCAGACCTGCGCTTCATAGCGGCGCAGCTTGCGCCACTCGTGGTCAAGAAACATCCGCTCCCAGGGGCGCCGTGCGCGTTCGGCCAGCCGTTTCCAGATTTGGTGTTCCACGTTGTGCGCAAAGAAGACCGCAGGCACCGGGCTATCGAATGGCACGTTTGGTGTCGCACTCAGGAAGTCCGCTACGCAGACATCTACCGCTCCGCCTTTCACGAGCTGGCGGACCTCCCGTGACAGCGCGGGCAGACGAAACTTGAAAACATCCACCGGCTGAGTGGACATCCAAGATCGCAGGAGCGTGACTGCAAACTGCGCGCTTCCTGATTTCGGGATGCCGTACGGCAGCGAGTCAATGCGCGCGCAACCCTGCAACTGGGCGCGCAGCTCGTCGGGATCGTCGGAGGGACCATGGGTGGTGAGCAGCGTGACGCGGTGATGGCGGGCGAGCTCCGACACGATATGGAAGCTCCGCAAGCGCCCTCCACTCGTCGGAGGCCAGAGCCCGCCCATCTTCACCCAGAGGATGCGCAGGCTCATTTCACACTCGCCGCAAACTCGTGTCGGTATTTCTCCTCGACAACCGGACGGGGACGGCGGATGATCCGCGGCGCCTGACGCAGGATGAGGTCTGCGACCTCCCCGACGATCGGGAACGGGTCCGAGGGCCATAGCTCATCATAGTGCACGTTTCGATCCCCCACGTTTAGCAAGTCTCGCACGGTTTCCCAGCGCGACGGAAACTTGTCCGTCCACCCGTGGGGTCTCCCGCGCAGCACCGCGATCAGATGCCGGACATCCCCAGCAAGCCACCGGCTCTTCACGCCCACGGAATACTCGAAACACTCCGGGACGTCACCTTCCGTCGCCAGTTCATACAAGAGAGAGCAAAAGTCCATACCGGCGGCCACCGCGAGCGGTAGCGAGTTCCAGAACCGCCCGTTGATCTCCATGAGCTTTGGGAGGCCGTCCCGGGTATCGCGTTTGAACTCCACCATGGCCACTCCGTGCCACCCTAGGGCGTCCAGGAGCGACCGGGCCGCGTGCACCATGTCCGGCGGAGCCGCCACGCTCTCTCGCAGCGAGCTTCCCGAGCCGGTCGGGAGGATCATGCGTAGACGCCGGTGTGCAAACAGCGCCCGGAGCCGCCCGCGGCAGTAGAGTGCCGAGATCCCGTACCCTTCGCCCGGGATGAACTCCTGAATGAGGGGGAGCGGCGCCCGTCGGTGGACGGCGAGATACCTCGCGTCCAGCTCCTCAGGGGCAAAGCAGTACTCCACGGGACCACTAGGCACAATCCGGTCGTCCACGGTCCAGATCTCGGACCGTCGCGGCTTGATCACGACGGGGTAAGGGAGGTCACCGCGAATCCTGGAGAGATCCTCCGGTCTCGACGGCCAGAACGTGCGCGGCGTGAGAACTGCATGCCTCTGCGCCAGTTCGACAGTGGCCTGCTTGTCAAAGGCCACAGCAAGCGCCTGAGGAGACGGGAGCGGGGCGATCATCACCCGAGACTCGATTTGCTGACGGTGGGCCATGATCGCCAGGATGGTACGCTCGGTCATGGGCATGAGCACAACCGGCCGGACCTCGTCGAGGATCTGGCAGAGCCTTCGCAGGAACGCCGCTACGCCTGCTGTGGGCGCCGGATAGAGGGCGCGACGGACGCAATATCTGCTGAAGAAACTCTTCGCCCACGGCACACTATCCGCCGCCGCGACGCGAATCCCGCGCCGACCCAACGACCTGACCACCGCGAGGGCGTGATTGCCCTGCGCATCCGTCACGAGAACGCTCACCGGAGTGTGCCTCCGGCTGAGGTCGCCGCCGTAGCCAGCTCCAGGTCGACGCGTTCCTTCCTGGGCAGAAGCCGTTGCCAAAACTCTTTGACCGGCCCGGTCCAGTCGAACGCTCCTATGACTTTCGCGCGGATACGAAACGGGCCGTCTCCCTCCTCCACTGGAATACGCCGGAGCGCGAACCGGTCCGCATCTCGATCGCTCCGCCCCACCACGGTCGTGCACGCTCCCCGGTACCCTGCGTCGCGGAGGACCGCCTGGATGGAGGGGTCGAAATCACCGTAGGCCCGTGACCCGAACGGATACGCGAATACCTCGACACGCACGCCGAGCCGCGCCTCGAGCTTCTCTTTCGATCGGCGGACCTCGTCCATAACCTCGTCCTGTCTCATGTGCCCCAGCGACCGGTGTGAAGCACCGTGGGAGCCGACCTCCATTGCATTGTGGGCGAGTTCGCGGGCCTCGTCCCACGACAGAGGGCGCCACTCTGTGAGCCGGTCGTCCTCCCCCATCCGGCCGCCCTCGAGGTCGAGGTGGGGCAAGACGGCGTGCGATCCGACAGACTCCCCCACGAGGAAAAAAGTCGCCGGAACTCTGTAGCGTCTGAGGATCGGGTAAGCATTCCTGAACTGGCCGTGGTAGCCGTCGTCAAACGTGAGCGCGACGCATCGTCTCAGCGCGTCGGGTGAATCGTTCAGCAGCTGGATGAGCCGTCCGAGAGAAATAATCTGGTAGCCAGAGTCTAGGAGTGCGCGGAGTTGACGCTCGAACCGCGCCGGAGTAACGCAGTCCTGCCGCTCCGGCATACTGCCGGGCGGGTGGCCGATCTGATGGTACATGAGGATGGGGACTTGCGTCCCCGTGCGGTGGCGCTCCCGCAGAAGGCAGTATGGATACAGCACCGCCGTGACGATCCGCTCCACGACAGAAAAGAGGCGCTCAAGAATCTGTCGAAGCATGGTGCGCGCACTACTCCTTAGCGGACCAGGACGACGGGAGGCTGCGACGAACGTTGGGCGATGTCTTCTCCGTCGAGAAAGACCCGCTGCCAGATCTCCAGGTTGATCAGCAGCCAGAGACGGTCGCTATGGTCCCAGGTTCCCGCGCGATGCTCCTCCACCAGACGACTCAGGACTGAGGGCCTAAAGAGCCCCCGCCCCAGCGCCCGCGGGCTGAGGACAAATTCCTGGACGACCGGCCAGAAGGGCCCGCGGAACCATCGGCCCACAGGGACCGGAAAGCCCATTTTGCGCCGGCGGAGGATTGGATCAGGGACGAGCCCTCGCAGCGCTTCTCGCAAGACGACTTTTGTGCGCCACCCCTTAATTTTGAACCGCGCCGGCATCGCTGCGACATACTCTACGAACTCATGATCCAGGAACGGGACCCGGCTCTCGATCGACGCTGCCATGCTCATCTGGTCCTGCTTCATCAGCAGTTCGACCAGATACGTCTGCAAATCGGCATGGCTCATCCGTTCCAACGTCCCACCTGGCGCCTCAGCGTAGCAGGCCAGTGCGGCGCCGTAGGGATCTCGTCCGTCAAGAAGCGCAGGCGCCACCAGCTGACGCTGGAGCGTTTCCGGGAACACGGCAAAATTCTCAAAAAAGAGCGCGCGAGGACTCGGCTCAAGCGCGAGCGTCGTGCGCTCAGCGTAGCGGCGAATCTGGCGGGGGAGGCCATGGACCGCGGCTCCAATCCCCTGACGGAGCGGTCGGGGAACGAGCCTCCAGTATGCGCGCCCGAGCCTCTCGTTCCAGGCTGTGACGCGGTAGCGGTTGTAGCCCAAGAAGAGCTCGTCCGCCCCCTCGCCGGTGAGCACCACTTTCACATGTTGGCGAGCCAGCCGTGACACNAAGTAGAGGGGCACACTCGACGGGAACGCAATCGGCTCGTCCTCGTGCCAGATGAGCTGGGGCAGCGCGGTGAANAACTCGCTGGGGGACACGACCACNTCACGATGCTCGGCTCCGACCGCGCGGGCGACGAGTCGGGCGTAGGCTAGCTCGTTTGCGTCCGGCTCGGAGAACCCCACCGCGAAGGTGCGGATCGGCTCGGTCATCATGGGGGCCATCAGGGCGGCGAGTCCGCTCGAGTCGATCCCGCCCGAGAGGAAGAGCCCCAGGGGCACATCGCTCATGAGATGGCTCTTCACCACTGCAGCGAGCCGGGCGCGTACCTCCTGGGCCGCTTGGCGTAATGGGACATGGATATCGTCGACCGCCGCGGGAAGGCGCCAGTACCGCCGGGTCTGGAAGCCATCCGCCCTCGACCACGAGAGCGTCTGTCCCGGCAATAGCTTGCGGATCCCTCGGAAGAACGTGTCCTCGCCGGCTATGAAGCGCGTGGCCAGGAACTCCGGGAGGATAGCCTCGTTCAGCGCGGGGCGCCGGCTGCTCGCCTCCAAGATGGCCTTGATCTCGGAGGCAAACAGTAGCTCCTGGTCTACAACCGCATAGTAGAGCGGCTTGATCCCCAGCCGATCCCGAGCGAGGAGCAGGCGCTGACGCGGCCGATCCCACACGGCGAACGCGAACATCCCCTGCAACCGCTCGACGCAATGGTCGCCTTCCTCCTCGTAGAGGTGGAGGATTGTTTCGGTGTCAGACGATGTCCGGTAGCGGTGTCCTCGCGCCTGGAGGCCGGGCCGGAGTGCGGCGTGGTTGTAGATCTCCCCGTTGAGGACGACCCACACGCTCTCGTCCTCATTGGCCATCGGCTGATGGCCCCCGGCCACGTCCACAATCGCGAGCCGCCGGGACCCGAGGCCGACCGGGCCATCGACGAGGAGGCCTTCACCGTCTGGTCCCCGGTGGCGCAAGACATCCCGCATGCAGGTGAGCCGTGTCTCGTCGACGGGCTTGCCCCCATGCAGATTAACGATGCCTACAATCCCGCACATGGACTCTCCACCATGAGACGCAGCGGCCTCGTTGGCCGGTGCACCGAGGGCCGCAGGCCTCGTGTCATCGTCGCGGGCCTGCGGCCACGGTACTTCTTCATGGGGTGCAGCATCGGAGACCTTAATCGACTAATAGGTAATCGACCCCCGGAGGTAGATGAACGACTCTGCAGGCGTGCGCGTGAAGGTCCCCACCACACTCCCACCCCCCGTAGCCGCCGCGAACACTCCCGTACCGCCCGTTATGCGGAAGGTCCCNTGGTAGACGTAAGGCGAACCCACCGACGCCTCCTCGCACACGAAGCCCGCGTGGTTGAAAGAGATACTGTCGCCNCCTGAGGTGAACGTGCCCAAGAAACTGGCCGGCAGGCAGACCCCTTGCTGGGTGCCGCCCGTGGGGGTGCCGGCTGGGTATCCGTTAAGCGAGTTGGGACTCCCGGTGTCGAACCGCAAGAAAAACTGACCTGTAAGGATCGGCGTTCCAGTGATCGACCCCGTCGAGGTCACGGTGCAACCTCCATAGAGTGTCCCAAAGCAGTTCGTTTCCACCGTCCCGGTGCCGACGGCTTCGAGCGTGGCTGTAGTGGCCGCGAACAGTGGGGCGACGAAGAGCATGCCAAAGACGAGTAGCACGATTGTCAGCTTCATCCACAGCGATCTCATTGCAGTCTCCTTTCTCAGTGTGGGACTGTTACCAGTCCCCAAGCTGCTTAAGCATCTCTCACGTACGCAAACTCAGTCAGTGCACCGTCCTTGCTCCCTCCTCTCTCGGGGTGACCCAGGACAGCCACCCCCGACGCGCTGAGATGAATACCACGGCCGTCATCGAACACGAGGCCCACCAGCACACCGTCCTTCCCGACCAGAGGCGCGACCGCCGGCACATCCGCGTGCGAGTCTACCGTCGGCAGGAGCAATGTCATGATCCGTAGCGGGAGTCTCGTCACTGTTGAATAAGCGACCGCCGGGGCGGGAGCCCGCCGACCGTACGCCGGGCACACCCATCCCTGCATGGGGACCAACTCTCCGCTGTGGACGTTGGCCGAGAGGGGGGTGGTGGCGAATGGGCGGATGAGGAGCCCCCGCCCCGCTCGCCCGTGGGCTCGCGCCCACAGCATGGGATCGACGTCGACCTCGATCGGGGCAAATTGGAATCGCAGCGCGACGTGGTGCTCCCCGCTCCCCTCAAGGTCGTCCACCAGCACCCAATAACCATCTCTAACGAACACCACTCGACGCCGGTGCACCACACCACCCGAGAGGCGGAAATATGCACTGTGGTCGGCGTCAGCGAAATCCGACTCCGGTGTCGACAGCCAGCGGCGCAGCCGCGCGGCGGGGCGGGCCTGCCACTGAAAGGGTCCGGCCGGCATCGCCTGCGGCTCGCCATCCACAATCACGCTGCTGTGCGCCTGCGTACTTCGAAAGTAATCCCGGCTCCCGGAGTCGCCTCCGTAACAATAGGTTCCGGCATCGACGAGGTAAGGCTCGCCAAAGACAGCGCATTGGACGCTCAACAGATCAGCGTGACCGTGCCCGCCGCTGACCGAGCAGCCGAGCGGACCGACGTCGAAGATCAGCTGGTGCGCATCCGGTTCCCATCCGCTCCGCATGACGACATACCCCCCCTGCGGAAACACCTGCGACAGAGGGGTCTGCGGGGGAGCCGAGACGAGGGCGTCGAACGCCTTTGCGCCTGTCGGTCCCAGCAGCCAGAAGACCTCCGGTGTCACCCCGGCGGCGGCCCACGCGTAGTCCGGCCGGCCGAAGAAGGCGGCGGCTACCGACCAGATCCCTCGAAAATCGTCCGGGTCCCGGGGAACCAGCGGGAGGAGCCATCCCCCATCGGCATCCCCAATGTGCGGCATCGAGCCGTCTGGACGACGCACGGCCACGAGGAAGTCGACCAGGTGCTGCAAGCGAGTTGCAACAGAACCGGGCACGTCGATCCTATTGCGGGCGGCCAGGATCAGGAAGTGGAAATAGATCTCCGCCGTGTAGCGCTGGTAGCATGTGGACTGTTCAAAGTAGACGCCGTCTGGGAGGATCTGGCGCTCGCATTCAGCGATGAGAATCTGCGCCCCTCGGGCGCGCCAGCGCCGCGCCCGTGCCAGATCGGGGAAGAGAACTCCCGCGTAGAACAGGCCGAGGGCCTCGCCCGTCAGATGCGTGTTCGGAGAGAAATCGTATGAGAGATACCGCTCCACACGGCGAGCGTGGTCGGCAATCCCTGCCACGATCAGCGTGCGCAGCTCATCGGAGAGCGCCTGCGACCCGTCGAACAGCACCAGCGCCCAGCACCACGAGATCAGCCTGAGCGCTANCTCCAGGCTGCTCACCCAGTTGATTCCGATGCCGACGGGATTCGCCCGCATCCACTCCCGTACGTATCGGGCGAAAGCCGCGGCATACCGCTCCTCCCCGGTGAACTGGTAGGCCTGCCCCAGATGGAGGAGCCACTGGTGGCGGTTGAGTTCCCAGACGATCTTGCTATCCCCCACGACCGCCGAGTCGAGCGGATCGAGACGGCTCCAGTGGACGGATGGCGCGCGATGCGCCGAGCACGGATCCAGGTGCCAATCCACCGGATCACCGAAGTCGAGCCCGCGGTAACCCAGCAGATCGAAACGTCCCTGGCAGATTTCATCAGCCTTGGAAATGATCTGGCGGCTTTCGGGGGTCCGCGCCACACATGCGGCCGTCGTGCCTGCGTGCGCGGCGCCCTCGAAGAAGCGCAAACCGTCCAACGAGACAAGGACCCCTCCGAGGCGACTGCCTGCGGCCTGCCCGCGGGCACCGGCGCGTCGCAGTTGCCTGCGGGCTGACAAGGTCGGCGGGGTCGCCCATGCCGCAATCAGGTCCCAGCGCTTGGATGCCTCCT
>JGI25382J43887_10000134_pt1 | contig 18780 bp, 16 predicted proteins | sample GraSoi013_1_40cm_3_FD_43887 | JGI IMG/M metagenome (IMG submission 43887) | reverse complement strand
CGGAGGTCGGCGACGACGGGTGGCAACGGGTGGGCGAAGTACTTGTAGTCGCCGATGCCGAACCGGTAGCGGGCCATGTCCACGCGGCTGCGGAAGCGGCCCTCGTCGCCGTAGAGCGCGATGAGGCTCGCGCACTCGTCGGCGCTGAGCAGGGAGGGCGTCCTGGCGTAGCCCCACTCCCCGAGACTCCGCTCGATGGCGTCCCAGTCGAGCTTGGCGAGGCGATCCGCGATCGTCATCGCAGTCGAAAGACCATCTGATCCTCGTCGTAGTAGCGATCCCCGACGCGAAGGACGCGCGGATGGGTACCGATCACCTGGAAGCCGCACGAGAGATAGAGCCGCCGCGCGGCGGTCTGATGGCGCATGACGTGGAGCCAGAGATGATCGAGCTCCGGCCACTCACGCGTCAGCGCAATGACGGCGTCGAGCATCCGGCGGCCGATGCCGCGCCCGCGCGCCTCGGGCGCGATGTACATGCCCCAGATGCGCGCGATGTGACGCTCCTTGGTCGCCTCCAGGCGATAACAGCCCACGATCCCGACGAGGTGGGGATCGAAGGCGCCGACCACGATGGCCTCGTCGTCTCGAGCGGTGGCGAAGCGCTTTCTCACGGCCGGGAGCGCCTCGGTCTCCTCCGGCGTCGCCACGAACGCGTCGGGATGGTCCCGCAGCGCCCGCAGCCGAAGCGCGAGCCAGGCGTCGGCATCGGCCTCGCTGAGCGGACGGATTTCCATGGTCTCTCGATCCTACTCCCGCCGTCTGCTAATGTTCACGCATGTTCGTTGTCGGGATCGACGTCGGCGGCACGTTCACCGACGTCACGGCGGTGGACGGTGCGACCGGCCGGGTGACCGTGACCAAGGTGCCGTCGCAGCCCGACAACGAGGCCGCCGCTGTCCTGGCCGGGCTCGACGCCCTCGGCGTCGAGGGTCGCAGCGTGCGCCGTCTCGTCCACGGCACGACGATGGGAACCAACGCGGTCCTCGAGCGGCGGGGTGCTCGCGTGGCCCTCATCACGACGGCGGGCTTCCGCGATCTGATCGAGATCGGCCGGACCAAGCGCAACATCCCCGCGCTGTTCGTTCCCACGTTCGTCAGGCCGCGGCCCTTCGTCGAGCGGGCGCTCCGGTTCGAGGTCGCCGAGCGCATGCTCCACGACGGCACGGTGCTCATCGTGCTCGACCGGCGCGGTGTCGATGACGCCCTCGACGCGCTGGAGCAGGCGGCACCCGAGGCTCTGGCTGTGTGCCTGCTCCACGCTTACGCCAACCCAGCCCACGAACGTGCGATCGGCGAGCGGTTCCGCGAGCGGTTTCCTGGAGTGCCGGTGTCGCTGTCGTCCGAGGTCGTGCCGGAGTACCGCGAGTTTGAGCGGTTCTCGACCACGGTGCTCAACGCCTACCTGCAGCCCCTGATGGACCGCTATCTCGCGGGACTGGAGAAGAAGCTCTTCGAGGCCGGCTACGCCTACGGTGTGCTCACGATCGGATCGAGCGGCGGCATGATGACCGTCGAGACGGCGCGACGGCTTCCGATCCGGACGACGGTGTCGGGACCGGCCGGCGGCGTGAGCCAGGGCTGCTTCACGGCCGCCCGGTCGGGCATCGCCGATTTCATCACGTACGACATGGGTGGCACGAGTACCGACGTCTGTCTCGTGCGGGATGGCCGCCCGCTGGCGACGACCCACAATCTCATCGGCGCCTTCCCCGTGAAGGTCGCTCAGATCGACATCCGCACCGTGGGCGCCGGCGGTGGATCCATCGCGTGGCTCGATGTCGACGGCGCCCTCCAGGTCGGCCCGCGGAGTGCCGGCGCCCAGCCCGGTCCCGCGGCCTACGGTCTCGGCGGTGTCGAGCCCACGGTGACCGACGCCAACATCGTGCTCGGGCGGATGTCGAGTGATCGCGCGCTCGGCGGTGCGATCCGCATCCACGCCGACCTCGCCCAACGCGCCGTCGCAGCGCTCGCCGCGCGCCTCCGACTGGACGGGTCGCGACTGGCCGAGGGCATCGTTAGCATCGCGGTGGCGCGCATGACCGCCTCCATCCGCGAGATCTCGATCCAGCAGGGCCACGACCCGCGAGACTTCACGCTCATCGCCTTCGGCGGAGCCGGCCCGATGCACGCGATTCCCGTCGCCGAGGAGCTGGGCATCCCGCGCATCCTGGTGCCGCGACATCCCGGCAACTTCTCGGCGCTGGGCTTGCTCGTCTCCGACGTCAAGCACGACGACGTGCGCACCCGCGTCGGCCGCCTGCATGAACGGCTGCCCGCGCTCGAAGCGGCCTTCGCCGAGATGAGCGCCGGGGCCGGCCAGCGGCTGGACGGGGAAGGCTTCGATCGGCAGTCGCGGCGGAGCGAGCGCTCGCTCGATCTGCGCTACGCCGGCCAGGCCTTCGAGCTGAGCGTTCCGCTGGCGCCGGGCCCGCTCGACGCGCGCGCGATCGTCGCCGACTTCAACGCCCGCCACCTGGCGGCCTACGGTCACGCGGATCCCGACGGCGACGTCGAGGTGGTGAACGCGAGGATGTCCGCCTACGGCGTGGTCGACAAGCCCGAGCCGTCGCGCTTCAGAGGCGGAGACGGCACCGTCGACGACGCGTTCATCGCGACACGCGACGTGTGGTTCGACGGCCGCGCTGCGTCGACGCCCGTGTTCGAGCGCGACCGCTTGCCCGAGCGGGCCCGCGTGGACGGCCCCGCCATCGTCGAGGAGTTCGGGGCCACGACCGTCGTCTTCCCCGGATGGCGGGCGAGCATGGACGACGCGGGCAACCTGCTCCTGATGCGCTCGGCATGATCGATCCGATCACGCTCGAGGTCGTGCGCGAGGCGCTCTCCTCGATCGTGCGCGAGATGCGGGTCACGCTCGTGCGCACGGCCTACTCCTCGATCCTCTACGAAGGTGAGGACTTTTCCTGCGTGCTGATGGATGGCCACGCGCAGATCGTGGCGATGTCGCGCGGCCAGGACCATCCCCTCCACATCGTTCCCATCACCTGGTCGATGAAGGCCGTGCAGGAGCGCTTCGGCGGCGACATCCACCCCGGCGACATCTTCCTGCACAACGATCCCTACACGGGCGGCACGCACCTCAACGACGTCGCGATGATCTACCCGATGTTCGCGCCGGCCCCCGCCGGGCAGACGGGCGAGCTCTTCCTGTTTCCGGTGGTACGCGCCCACTGGGGCGACGTGGGCGGCATGAGTCCAGGCAGCCTCTCCGGCCGGGCGACGGAGATCTACCAGGAGGGCGTGCGGATCCCGCCGATCCGGATCGTCGAGCGTGGCCGTCCAAACCAGGCGGCGCTCGATCTGATCTTCGCCAACATGCGGGGACCGCGGGAGCGCGAGGGCGATTTCCGGGCCATGATCGGCACCTGCCGAAAGGCTGCCGAGCGCGTGGAGGCGCTCCTGGCCCGGTATGGCCATGCGACGCTGCAGGCCTGCATCACCGAGCTGCTCGATCGAGCCGAGCAGCGCATGCGCCAGCGGATCCGTGAGCTGCCACCCGGGCAGTACGCGTACGAGGCGTATCTCGAAGGCGGACACGATCACCTCGAGCCGCTGCGCGTACGGGCCACGGTCACCGTGAGCGCTGATGGTGTCACCGTCGACCTCGCCGGCACGTCACCGCAGACCGCGGGTCCGACCAACGTCGGGCCGGCGATGGCGCCCACCGGCGCCTTCACCATCCTCAAGGCCTTTCTCGATCCGGGTGGTGAGATCAACTCGGGCGCCTTCCGGCCGCTCACGGTCCTCGCCCCCGAAGGCACCCTCGTCAACGCGCGGCGGCCGGCGCCCTGTGGCGGGATGGTCGAGGTGAAGTACTGCGTGGAGTCCGCGGTGATGGGCGCGCTCTCGCAGGCGATCGCGGGCAAGGTGACGGGAGATCTCAAGGGCGGCGGCAATCACTGTTACATCGGGGGCACCGATTTCATCTTCTATGAATATCCGGCCGGCGGCACCGGCGGCTGGGACGGTGGTGACGGCAACAACGCCGTCCGCGCGTTCACCGAAAGCGACATCACGACCATCCAGCCCGTGGAGGCCGTGGAGCAGAAGTATCCGTTGCGCGTCGAGCGCTGCGAGCTGCGGCCCGACTCCGGGGGCGCCGGCCACTACCGCGGCGGCCTGGGACTCGTCCGCGAGGTCCGGGTGCTGGCGCCGTCGGCCCAGCTGTCCGTTCTCGCCGAGAAGAGCCTGCTGCGCCCCTACGGGGTCTGCGGCGGCCACGGCGGTGCGACGAACCGGTTCTACGTGAAGCGGGCCGGGGCCGACGTCGAGCCGTCGCCGCTGCCGGGGAAGGTGAGCGCGTTCCCGCTCGTCCGTGACGACGTCGTCGTCATGGCGTCCTCGGGCGGCGGAGGCTACGGCGATCCGCTCGGCCGCGATCCCGCGCGCGTGGTCGTCGATCTGGCCCAGGGTGTCGTGACGCCGGCCGCCGCGGCGTCGGTGTACGGCGTCGTCGTGGCCGACGGCGCGGTCGACGAGGCCGCCACCCTCGAGCGCCGACGGCGGCTGGCGGCCGCGCGGGTGACCGCGTCGCTGAGCCTGACCGCCGATCGTGACGAGACGCAAACGCGGATCATCGCGCTCGATGCTGCCACGGCGCGGCGGCTCGGCGTCGCTCGTGGCGACGTCGTCGAGCTGGTGAATCCGGGTGGGGCGCCCGCGCGCTGCTGGGTGGGCTCGGTCCACGAAGGGTCATCGAGGCGCGCCGGCGTGTCAGCGGTCACGCTCTCGATGCTCCAACGGGCTCCGGACGACGAAATCGAGATCAGGAATTTAAGGTAGTCGGTTCACGAGCACGCCCCTTGCATGACATCTCGCTGAAGACGTGCGCGTGTGCACGGACTTGCAAAGGAGGCGCTCATGGCTCGGAAGTACGGCAGGAAAGCCGGCAAGATGGTGAAGAGCACGATGCACCGGATGAAGCGAGGCAAGCTGTCGAGTGGTCGGAGCGGTAAGAAGGTGAGGAGCCGCAAGCAGGCGATCGCCATCGGACTGAGCGAAGCGCGGAAGAAGGGCGCAAAGGTCCCCCGCAAGCGGGGTGGCCGGCGAAAGACGTCCTAGACGTCGCCAGTTCAGCGGAAGGCGTCGGGCGACTGCTTGATCGTGCGCCAGAACTCCGGATCGTGGCTCGGGAAGATGCGGCCGCCGGTCAGCCGCGCCAGCGTCTTCAGCCGCTTGATGGCGTGCATGGCCAGCGTGGGATTCCAGACGACGCCGGGCGGACGCTCGCCGTCGATGTGTTCCTGCCAGTAGCACGCGTCACCGGCCAGGATCACCGGGCCGGTTTGCGGCAGCTCCACCAAGAGCGACTGGTGCCCGGGGGTGTGACCGTCGGTGCGCAGCACCGACACCCCGGGCGCCAGCTCGGTGTCGCCGTCGAGCAGGCGCCAGCGGGCTTCGGGCAGGTCGAAGTTCTTGCGGTAGTAGAACGGCGCGAAGAACGCCGCCGGGTGGTGCGCATAGGAATACTCGTCTTGCTGGACGACCAGCTCCGACTTCGCGAAGAATTCGGCGCCGCCGGCGTGGTCGTAGTGCAGGTGCGAGATGACGACGAGGTCGACGTCGCCCGCCTGAAGGCCGAGGACGTCGAGTCGATGGACGAGCAGGTCCTCCTCGGTGAAGCGCGCCAGCGGGTCGTTGCGCATGAGGCCGGGAACGGCGCGTGGCGAGAGCCCGGTATCGAAGAGGATCGTGCCGTCCGTGGTCTTCACCAGCCAGCACGTGATGGGGATCTGCACACGATCGCCCGAAAACTCCCCGTAGAAGAGCAGCGAGCGTTGGGCGGACATGAAGCCGTTCTGCAGCGCGTAGAGTTCCTGGACCGCCACGGCGCGCCATCATAACACTGGGACCGCTCCCCCTCACTCGCGCACGCCCCCGGCCAGGAGTCCGCGAACCAGTGCGCGCTGGAGCAGCGTGACGACGAGGAGAGGCGGCGCGGAGGTGAGGACCGCGGCGGCGGCGATGTCGGCCCACGGGACCTCGAACACGCCGGGAAAGAGCGCGAGCGCCACCGGGGCTGTCCGGCTCGCTTCGGTCGCTGTGAAGGTATACGCGAAGAGAAACTCGTTCCACGAGAAGAGGAACGTCACCACGGCCGCCGACGCGACGCCGGGCGCGGCGGCCGGCACCACGACGTGGCGCAACGCCTGGAGCCGACCGGCGCCGTCGACGAACGCCGCTTCTTCCAGCTCGCGCGGCAGCGCGCGCAGGAACCCGGCCATCAGCCACAGCATGAGCGGCAAGGCGAACGAGGTGTGGGCGATGATGACGGCGCCCCACGTGTCACGGAGGCCCAGCGCCCGCATCATCAGGTAGAGCGGTCCCACCGTCGCGATTGCCGGCAGCGCCGTGCTGAGGAGGATCCCGAGCACCAGCGCCCGCCGGCCCGGAATGGCGAGGCGGGCCAGCGCGTAGGCGCCGAGCGTGCCGAGCACCATCGCCAGGGCGGTCGTCGCCAGCGCGATACCGGCGCTGTTCAGCAGCGCGCGCGGCAACGGACTCTGCGTGAAGACCACGTGGTAGCTCGCGAGCGTCGGGTGCGAAGGCCAGATGCGCGCGCCGTTCTGCAGCTCCTCCGACGGCGTGATCGACGTCAGAAGCTGCCAGGCCACCGGGCTCGCGTAGACCGCCAGCGCGAGCAGCACGAGAAGCTCACGACGCGGCCTCACGTCCGTGCCTCGCTGGCCTCGACCGCGTGCAGGTGGGCCCACGCCACGAGCGTCACGACGACGAGGACGAGCACGGCCGCGGCCGCGCCGAGGCCGAGCTGCAGCGTCTGGAAGAGATGGCGATAGGCATAGAGCGTGAGCGTCTCCGTCGTCGCCGCCGGCCCTCCGCCCGTGAGGACATACATGAGATCGAAGGCGCGCAGGGCGTCGAGCGTCCGGAAGAGTGCCGCCGTCAGCAGCACCGGCGCCAGCAGTGGCAGCGTGATCGTCCGGAACGTCGCGAGGCGACTGGCGCCGTCCACTGCGGCGGCCTCGGCAATGCCCGGCGGTATGCTGATCAGACGCGCGTAGGCGAAGAGGGCCAGGAACGGCGTGGTGCGCCACACGTCCGCGACGATGAGCGCGGGCAGGGCGCGGCCGGGAATGCCCAGCCAGCCGGTGGGATAGTAGAGCCATTCGAACATTCGCGCCGTGACGACGCCGGGCAGGCACCAGGGCAGCAGCAGGAGGGCAACGGCAACGGCGCGCCAGCGTCGCATCGTGGCCAGCGCCAGCGCCGCGGCCACGCCGAGGACGACTTCGAGTGCTACGGAAACGACGGTGAACACCGCGGTCACGTGCAGTGCGTTGGCGAAGGCAGGATCGCGAAGAAGGAAGCCGTAGTGGCGGAGGCCGACGAACTCGTCGATACCGAACACCGGCACTCGACGCTCGAGCGACAGGACCAACGCCTGCGCCAGCGGATAGAGCGTGACGCCCGCCAGCACAGCGAGCGCCGGAGCCAGCAAGACCGCGGCGAGTCGTCGCTCGGCTCCGACCTTCATATATGGTCGCCTCGCGACTGGCGGGGCCCAGCCCGCTCGGGTCGCTCGGCTCCTACTGCCACTGGTCGCCGAGGAAGTACTCGAGCTGGAGCCGCGCGGTCACCAGGGCCTCGCGCGGAGGTGTCACACCGGTGATCGCCGCCGAGAAGGCCGGCTGAATCGTCGCCGAGAGCGTCTGATACCAGGGCGTGATCGGCCGCGGCCGCGCGGCGGCGAAGATCGATCGCAATGATGGATCGAGCAGCCTCGGCCTCGTCGGGTGGAGCCCGACCGCATCGGCGATCGCACGCTGCGCCCGGTCAGTGGTCAGAAAGCGTACGAGCTGCCACGAGAGCTCGGGGTGACGCGTGGCGCGGTTGATCGCGAGATGGGCGCCGCCGAGCGCACCGCCGCCAGGCAGCGCCGTGATGCCGACGCGGCCCCGCACTGCCGACGTCGGGCTCTCGAAGAGGCGTAGCGCATAGGGCCAGTTGCGGAGGAACACAGCGCGCCCGGCGCCGAACTCGCGGCGTGTCTGCTCCTCGTCGGCGCCCGTCACCAGCGACGGTGAGATCCCGTCGGTCAGCAGCCGTCGCCGGAAGCCGAGCGCGGCGGCAGCGCCATCGAGATCGACCAGCACTCGGCCGTCCGTCCCGACCAGCTCGACGCCGCGTGCCCAGAGCTCCTCGAGGATGTTGACGACGAGTCCCTCGTACTGACGGCCCTGCCAGACGAAGCCGCCCAGCCGGCGATCACCGGCTCGCTCCATCACCGCCCGGGCCTGCGAGGCGAGCTCGTCGTAGCTTCGCGGAGGCGCGAAACCGCTCGCGTCGAGAAGATCGCGCCGATAGTAGAGCAGGCCGACGTTCATGACCCAGGGCACCGCCCACACGCGCCCATCGAGCATGGCCGCGGCGACCGTCGCCTCGAAGTGCTCGGCGCGCTCGGCGACAGGCCAGCGGTCCGTCAGGTCGAGCAGCCAGCCCGCGCGGGCAAACTCGGGAGCCCAGATCACGTCGAGCATGAGAACGTCGAAGCCGGCCGTCCGGCCTTCGAGGTTGATTACGTAGAACTGATGCTGGACGTCGGCGGTCCACGGCAACGGCTCGTGAGTCACCCGCACGCCCGGGTGATCGCGCTCGAATTCGCGGAGCAACCCCGGGAGCGGGTCGCTCTGGCCGGGCATGCGCGAGTGGCGGAAGACCAGCTCGACACCGGACGTTTCGTCTCCACCGGCACAGCCGGCGAAGAGCAGCACGACGAGCGCCAGTCCACCCAGGCGAGCCACCATGGAGTAGAATCCCACCAGAACCGCGCCCAGGCGAGGACAGCCTATGGACTTTGCACTCACCGAGCAGCAGGAGTTGATCCGCAAGGAGGTCGCGACGCTCGCCCGCTCGTTCTCCGCCGACTACTGGCTCGAGAAGGACAGGAGCGGTGAGTACCCGTGGGAGTTCGTGAAGGCCTTCGCCGCCGGTGGCTGGCTCGGCGTCGTCATTCCCGAAGAGTACGGCGGCTCCGGGCTCGGCGTCACCGAGGCGGCCATTCTCCTCCACGAGATCTGTGTCGCCGGCGCCGGCACCACCGGCGCCTCGCCGATCCACTTCTACGTCTTTCCGCCCATGCCGGTCGTCAAGCACGGCAGCCCGGCGCTCAAGGAGCGCTATCTGCCGGCGATCGCCCGGGGCGACAGTGTGATGTCGTTCGGCGTCACCGAGCCGAACGCCGGCACGGACACGTCACGCATCGAGACGCGGGCCGAGCGCCTCGGTGATCGGTTCGTGGTGAACGGCCGCAAGGTCTGGAACACGAACGCCCGCCAGGCCACCCACATCCTGCTGCTCGCTCGCACGGCGCCGCGCGATCCGGCCAAGCCGTTCGCCGGTCTCACACTCTTCTTCACGCCGTTCGACCGGACGAAGATCACGGTGCGCGAGATCGAGAAGATGGGCCGCCGCGCCGTGGACTCGAACGAGATCTTCATCGACGGCCTCGAGATTCCCGCCACCGACATCGTCGGCGAGGTCGGGCGTGGCTTCTACCACCTGCTCGACTCCTTGAATCCCGAGCGCGTGCTCACGGCCATCGAGGCCGTCGGTATCGGGCGGGCCGCCATCGAGCGCGCCTCGCAGTACGCCAAGGAGCGCGTGGTCTTCGGCCGACCCATCGGCCAGAACCAGGCGATCGCTCATCCGCTCGCGCAGGCATGGGCCAAGCTCGAGGCGGCCGAGCTCATCACGATGAAGGCCGCCTGGCTGTTCGACCACGGGCGTCCCTGCGGGGCAGAGGCGAACACGGCCAAGCTGCTGGCCGCCGACGCTGGATTCGAAGCGTGCGATGTGGCCGTGCAGACGCACGGCGGCTACGGGTACGCCAAGGAGTTTCACGTCGAGCGATTGTTCCGCGAGGTTCGGCTCTACAAGATCGCGCCGGTCTCCCAGCAGATGGTGCTGAACTACCTCTCGGAGCACGTTCTCGGCCTACCCAAGAGTTACTAGTGCACGCACGCCAGGCCCGTCGGGCCGCCTATATATAAGGTCACGGCGTCCGGCGCCTGAATCCTGGTCGTCTCCAACCGTCTGATACTGTGAGTCCATGAAGCCGCGGGCGCGCCGTGTCGTGCTGATCGTCATCGCCGCGGCGCTGCTGGGAGCGATCATCGCCGCCGCCGGCGGCTTTTATCTGTTCGGCGAAGAGCGTCGCCTGGGGCCGATCGTCGGCGGAATCCTCAGCGGCCGCCTCGGAGTGCCCATCACCGTCGAGCGTGCCGCCACTCGCGGGACCGGTTTGCGGCTTCGTGGCGTGCATGTACCCGCCGGTGGCGGCTCCGCCGTCGAAATCAGGGTTGGCCAGCTCGACATCGACGGCGGAGTCTTGCCGCTCATCGCCCCGGCCGGCCGCCGCGTCACCATCGTCGCGGCTTCCACGTCCGTCACCGTGCACGACAGCGTCGAATCGAAGGGCCCGACCGCTGCCATGGAAGCCGTCCGTACCCTCGCCGCCGCCCTGCTCGAGTGGCCGGGTGCACTCTCGCTGCGGGTGGACGGTGGCGAGGTGACCCGGGCCGGCCACACGTTCGCGCTCGAGCTGACCGGCGAGAAAACGGCGAACGGCCTGACGGTCACGCTTGCCCTCCTCGATGCCGGCGCGCGGGCACTGCGACTGACGACGAAGAGCGCGGGAGCGGCGGACGGCGTGGTGACCACACAGGTTGACTTCGCGGCTGTACCCTTGCGCCTCGCCGGCCTGTGGCCTGCCTCGCTCCCGGCCGCTGCGGCGCTGGCCGGGAGCGGTGAGGTGCGTCTGGCCCGTGGTGGCAACATGACGACGACCGCACGCTTCACCGCGGGCGACACGACCACGGCCCCCGTGATCGAATTGACGTCGCGTTGGGATCCGGCCAAGGTCGAGCTCGTCGTCTCTCGCTACGCATTCGACTGGGGACGCGATCTTCATCTCGAGGGCGCCGCCACGTTGCCGGCTGACGGCCGTCCGCTGGGCGGCAGCGCCGAGGGCACCCTCGACGGCAGCGCGGTCCGCGGGCGCGTCGCGTACGGAACCTCGGACCGCGCGTTCAATGGCGAGGTCAGGATCGAGCCGTTCAGCGCCCGGAGACTGGCGCATCGGCTGGGAACGGCGATGTCGACTGAGATCGCGGCGCGTACGCTCGTCTCCCGCTTCACCGGGACGGCCCCAGGCGGTCGGCCGGTCGTGAGCTTCGACTTCACTGGCCAGGCGGTGACGACGCCGGCGCTGACGCGCCTTCCGCTCGACGTTGCCGGCACCGCGACGATCGAGCTCGCCTCCGACCGCGCGGCCGCGCTCGGCCTCGACGCCTCGACGCTGACGTTGAGTCGCGACGGCCGCAACGTCGGTCGCGTCACGGCCGCGTCTCGGCGCGGCGGTCTGTGGCCGATCGAGGTCCGCGGCACCGTCGACGACGCGGCGGCGCTGGCGCCACTGCTGCCGATACCGACGCGGTTGACGGGACGGGCCACCGTCGACGGAGAGGTGGGCGGCGCAAGCCCGCTGGCGTTTCGAGGCACCGTGCAGGCGCAGCTCAGCGAGGCCGACATCACGGCCGGTGGGCACGTGACCTTCACCGGCATCCGCGCCACCGTGCCCGTCGGATTCGGCGCCGAGGCGCCACCGGGCGGTACCGTGACGGCCGAGCGCGTGAACGCCTACGGCTTCACGGCCACGGGCTTGACGAGCAGCGCGAGACTCACCGAGGGACGACTGCTCCTCCCCGACGTCCGCTACGCACATTACGGCGGTCAAGGCGGTGGGTGGCTGGAAGCGGCAGTGGACGGACGGCCGACGCCCATGCGGGCACGCCTGGAAGGTACCCGGGTAGATCTCGCCGAGCTCGTTCGCGACGTCGGTACGCGCGCCGGCCAGATCACCGGTCACGTGCACTATGTCCTGACCGCTCAGTACATGACCGACAACGGCCTGGCCGCCGTCGTGCAGCTCGGCTCCGAGGGCGGCGGCGAGGTGAGCATCGAGCCGATCCAGCAATTGCTCGACTCGGCGACCGTTCAGGCGGAAACGACGGGGGTCCTGCACCAGACGCTGCAGAACCTGCGCGTCTTCAACTACGAGTCGCTCCAGGGCACGCTCACCTGGAACCAGGGCGCCGGTCACATCGATCTGTCACTCAAGGGCAAGAAGCGGCTTGGCATCTTCCCGGGCCCGGTGGAAGCCATCAACTTCCGGAACGTGCCGCTGACGGTACTGGCGCGCACACTGACCAGAGGGACGCTGCCATGACGCGCTCGCTCTCCATTCCGTGGCTCGCAGTGGTGCTCGCCGGCTGCGTGGCCGTGACGATCAACGTGCAGTTCCCGCAGGAGAAGATCGATAGCGCGGCCTCGAACATCGAGGACCTCGTGCGCACACCCAAGGAAGCGCCGACCGGACCGGCGCCGACGTCCCCCCGGTCGGGGGGCGGCACGAAACTCATCAGCCTGTTCGGGCCCACGACCGTGGAGGCCCAGGCCGTGCCCGAGCTCAAGACGCGCACACCCGAGATCATCGCGGTGATCGAGTCGCGGCGCGCGCGCTTCCCCGAGCTCGCGGCGGCGCTGGCCAAGGGCTGCATCGGCGAGAACAACCAGGGACTGCTGGACGTGCGCCCTGGCACCGGCTGCCCGGCCAACGTGCCTGCGCTCGTCAGCGCCGAGAACCGCGATCGCATGGTGCTCTACCGGACGCTCGTCGAGCAGAACAACATGCCGCCCGGCGATCTCGCGCGAGTGCAGGCCGCCTTCGCCAAGGCGCATCGCGACAAGGCTCCGGCCGGCGCCTCGGTGCAGGACGACGCAGGGCAGTGGTCACGGAAGTGAGGCCGCCGAGGGCCTGAGAACCGGGCAAGACCGCCAGGAATCTTGTCATTGACAGGGTTTGTCGGGCTTGGTACGTCTGATTTGCTTCGTGCTTCTCGAAGCGGAAAGGTCGTACTTGCCCCAGGGGCGATGGCGGTGCCTGAGCGTCGCGCAAGCGCTCGGGATCCCCTGGTTCGTTTCTAGTTCATTTTCACTAGGCTCCCTTCCCCTCTCCGATTCATCCTCGTACCTACCGATGACCACGCGAGGGGGGCGATTGTCCGCTCCGTGGAACGGTGGCCCATGACTCAGAGAACAGAGAAAGGCAAGGTCCTCATCGTCGATGACGCGGGCGAGGTCGTGGTGTTGTGCGTCAACATGCTCCAGACGCTCGGGTACGTCGTGAAGGGCGTCCATCGCGGCGAGGCCGGGCTCGACCTGCTCCGCAAGGAGACGTTCGATCTCTTGATCGTCGACTACAAGATGCCCGACATGAACGGGTTCGAAGTCTTCGAGCAGGCGCACGATCTCAATCCCGACATGGCGTTCATGCTGCTGACCGGGCACGGGACGTCCGACGTCATGGACGACGCGACCGTGATGGGCTTCGACGCCATCCTCCTCAAGCCCTTCACGCGCGAGGAGCTGCGCGGCGCGGTGGAGCAGGCGCTGGCGGAGCGCGGATGAGCGCCGTCAACGGCATGCAGGGTCTCAAAGCGGCCATGGTCGGGGGCGCGGACTGGAGCCTCCAGCGCGCGCTGACGGTCGGGTACGGGGTCGTCTACGACTACATCTTCGATCGCTTCGCGCCCTACCAGTCGCTGAGCGGTGAAGTGCTGGCGTGCGTGAAGGCAGGCACGCCGGGCGACATGCCACGGCGCGATGTCCGGGTGCTCGACATCGGATGCGGTCCCGGCAACATCACGCTTCTCCTGGCCGAGGCCGGCTTCTCGGCCCTGGGTATCGATCCCTATGAACCGCTCGTCGAGCTGGCGCGCGAGAAGCGCCGGGCCAAGCAGCTGGGCAACGTGGCCTTCCAGCACGCCGATGTCGCGACCGGTGATCCACGCTGGATCGGCGCGTTCGATCAGGTCGTCAACGTCCACTCGCTCTACGCGCACCCCAGGCCGCTCGACGTCCTGCGGCTGGCCTGTCGGGCGCTCAAGCCGGGTGGCCGGGGGGTGTTCGTCAATTTCACGCGCCGGGTTCCGCTGGTCGCCACGTTCCAGGCGATCCGCCGGCGCGAGGGTCTCGGCAGCGCGATGCGCTGCCTGCGCTGGGTGCTCCCCAACGCGATTTTCGAGGCGATCCGGCGGCCGATCGGGCCGCACTACTGGCCGGAGGCGGAGTTCGAGGCGCATTTGCGCGAGGCCGGCTTCACGGTGCTCGATCTCCGCCGAACGTTCTTCGACGACGTGAGTCTGCTGGCCTGGGTGAGGAAGGATTCCGATCAGGGAGGCGGGTGAGGACAGCGGTTGGACACGGGTGAGGCGATTTCTGGAGAAATCTCTCATGTCATCTTTGGAGAGCAGTGACTTGGTGCTCGCCGCAAGTCGGCGAGAGGTGAGGAGATGACGCATGTTCAGTGAACGACGATGTATGCGAAGTCGTCATTTCAGCGTGTGGTTGGCCCTGGCGGCCATTGCCATGGTCGTGTTCGTGCCGGCACCGGCGCGAGCCGAGACGCCGGTGGCGCGGGTGACGCTCTACGAGGTGAACGAGGCGCTGCGGTTGAAGCGTGCGAATCACGACGATACGTCCGAGTTGAAGCGTCGGTTGGCGCAGGCCTCGCTGCTCGGGATGGATGTGGTGGCGGTCGGCCCGACGTCAGTGTTCATCACGGGGGCGTTCGTGAAGGCCGACGCCTCGTCCGACGTGGACCTGGCCACGGGGCGCGGTCCCGTCCGCGGCACGATTCAGCTGCTGACCGACATCGATCCGACCCGGAATTCACTCGACACGTTGCTGGTCACGGGCGAGCTGAAGATCAGGGGCGAGCTCGATTTGACCACGGCCGCGGTGACCGCCACCGCGCCCATCACGGGCCGCTGGCGCGCGGAGTACAGCCCTGAGCGGGGCACGTACCGAGGGATCTTCCTCATCCCGTTCAACATGGGCGGGACCTACTATTATCAGAATCCTGCCGACGCCCTGCCCGGCTTCGTGTGCAAAGGGCAGGTCGACGATTTCGGGCCGTGGGGCAAATTCTGCCAGGTGCACAGCACGGAGTTCGTGCTGGGGATTCCGCTGACGAAGGCGCTCTTGCTGTTCACGAAGTGAGTCGAGGACCAGGGGAGGCGTGATCGCGCCTCCCCTTCGTCCTTTTTGGCGGCCGTGATGGGCTGCGGGGCGACATCAACCCGGTGAGAAGGGAATGACGATGATCGGCACTTTTCATGTTGGTCTGGTCGATCCGTGCGGGCAGTGAGCGCGTCGGCGCTGGCCCGGGCTCACGCACCGGCGGCCACGTGGCCGCGGCGTGTCGGCGTCGTCGATCGGGCCCGGAGGCCATTCGGAGGGGTGATCACCATGGCCGAGGCTGAGCCGGTCCGCGACAGCGCGTCCGCCGAGGGTGTCGAGCCCCTCGTGGTCATGCGAGGCAAGTGGATCGCGCTTCGCACGCTCGTGCCCCGCGACCTCGAGCACCTGTCCGCGTGGGCCGACGATCCTCAAGTCGAAAAGATGGTGGGGAGCGAGTTCCTGCACGCCTACAAGCATCAATACGACAAGCACCCGTCGTTCTACGACGCGGTGCTGAACGACCCGACCCAGGTGGTGTTCATGATCGACGCCCACCAGGGATGGGATCAACCGGTCGGTCTGATCCGCCTCTTCAACATCCACGTCGTGGAGGGCTACGCCTGCATCGAGGCGATCGTGGCCGACCAGAAGGCCCTCAAGCGCGGATTTGGTGTACACGCCTGCCGACTCATCTCCTATTATGGAATGGATGCCCTCGGGCTTCGACGGATCGAGGCCAAGGTCTACGAGTACAACGCCTTGAGCATCAACACCCTGAAGCGCAACAACTGCGTGCAAGAAGGCGTGCTCCGCAAGGCGGCCTACAAGGACGGCCGTTACTGGGACGTGTTCGTCTTCGGGATCCTCAAGGAGGAGCTGGAAGAGCTGAGGCGGCGGGACAAGTATCTGTGAGTCTGCACCAGCTCCTTCCTCTCGCCGCCTTTCTCCTCAACGTCTCCCTGCTCGGGATCGCGTTGCTGCGCAACTCGCGCAGCCGCCTCAACCGGCTGTTCGCGTACTTCGTGGCCGGCTTCGCGCTGTGGAACCTCGGCGTGTTCTTGCTCCGCCGGGCCCCCGATGAGCCGAGCGCGTTCGGGGCCGAGATCATCGTCCATATCGGCATCATCGCACTGCCGGCCTTCTACTATCACTTCGTTCTGATCTTCCTCGACAGCACGGTGGAGCGGCGCAAGTCGCTGCTCGCCGCCTACGGGATCGCCGCCGGCTTCATGGCGATCAACGTCATGGGCTCGGGCCTCTTCATGAAGGGCGTCAAGATGACGACGTGGGGATGGGCGCCCGTCCCGGGCGTCCTCTACAACGTCTTCATCCTCTCCTTCTACACGTTTTTCGTCATGGGCCTGGTCCATCTCGGGCGTGCCTACGGGCGGACGGTGTCCAGCTTCCGGCGCAACCGGGCCATGCTCATCCTGATCGGCACCAGCCTGACGATCGGCGCCGGGTTCATCGACATCATCCGCTTCGCGCTGGCCAAGTCGTTGCCCGCCCTCGACAAGGTCTACCCGCCCGGTATCCCGGCCAACATGATCTGCGCCCTGCTCCTCGGGATGGCCATCATCCGGTACCGGATGTTCGACGTCAGCGTCGCCGTCAAGAAGTACTCGATGTACGCGCTGGCCGGGGGCCTCATCACCGGCGTGCTGGCCGTCATCACGCGGGTCACCGAGCGCGCCTTCGACCTCGAGGCCAAGAGCGCGCTGTGGATCGTGATCCCGCTCGGCCTCATCGTCACCGTGCTCATGGGCCCGCTCGGCCAGGCCATCGAGGACCGCGTGCAGCGCCTGATGTTCAGCCGCCGCCGCGGGTCCCACGACACGCTCCTCGCCCTCAGCACGCGGATGGGACGCATCCTCGACATGGACGCGTTGATGCACGCGCTCGTCCACGGCGTGCTGCGCGGAGTGCCGCTCACCCATTGCGCGCTGCTGCTGGAGACGGAGGAAGGGCGCAGCTTCGCGGTGGCGATGGAAGAGGCCGCCATCGAGCAGGCGCCGACGGCCCGGCCCGTGCGCGGCAACAGCCGGGTGGTGGAGTGGCTGCGGCAGTCCGAGGACGTCCTGGTCAAGGACGAGCTCAAGGTCAATCCGCGGCTGGTCGACTTTTTCGAGGGCGCCGAGAACGAGCTGGAGGAGCTCCACGCCTCCCTGATCCTGGCGCTCAAGACCGAGAACAAGATGATCGGCATCCTGCTGCTCGGCGAGAAGCTCTCGGGCGAGATCTTCGACAATCGCGAGCTGCAGGTGCTCCGGCTCCTGGCCAACCAGGCGGCCATCTCGCTGGAGAACGCGCGGCTCTACGAGGAGCTGGGCGAATCGAACGCGCAGCTGCTGCAGGCCAGCCGGCTGAAGTCGCAATTCCTGGCCGGCGTCTCCCACGAGCTGCGGACGCCCCTCAACTCGATCATCGGGTTCTCCAAGGTCCTGCTGAACCGCCTCGACGGCGATCTGAACGAGCGCCAGGATGCGTACGTCCGGTCCGTCCACACCTCCAGCCAGCACCTTCTCCAGCTCATCAACTCGATCCTCGACATCTCCTCGATCGAGGCCGGGCGGCTGGCCCTCGATCAAGCCGACTTCGAGCTGGCCGAGCTGATCGACGAGTGTGTCGAAGTCTCCCTGCCGCTCACGCGCGGCAAGCCGATCAAGCTCGACAAGGACGTCGCATTCGATCTGCCGCACGTGTCGGGCGACCGCGCGAAGATTCGCCAGGTCCTGCTCAACCTGCTCTCCAACGCCGTCAAGTTCACGCCGGGCGGCCGTGTCTCGGTCGGCGTCCGGCTGGACGGCGACACCATTCACGTGAGCGTGAGCGACACCGGCGTCGGCATCCGCAAGGACGACCTCGGCCGCCTCTTCGAGCCTTTCGAGCGGCTCGAGAACCCGGTGTCGCGGGACGTCGGCGGCACCGGCCTCGGCCTGGCCATCAGCAAGAAATTCGTCGAGCTCCACGGTGGGCGGATGTGGGCGGAGAGCCGCGAGAACGCGGGCTCCACCTTCCACTTCACGCTGCCGTGCGTGCCGGTCGCGGTCCACTGAGGCGCGGGCGCTGATGCCGGCCGGGGGGCGTCGCGAGCGGAACGGTGTCAAGATCCTCTACATCGAGGACAACCCCGAGAACCGCATGCTGGTGCGGGCGCTCCTCGAGTCGGAAGGCTACACGATCGTCGAAGCCGAGGAGGGCCTGGCCGGCATCGAGGCCGCCCTCCGCGAGCAACCCGCGCTGATCCTGCTCGACATCAATCTGCCCGGTGTGGACGGCTACGAAGTCGGCGTGATCCTCAAGTCGTTTCCCAGCCTCAAGCAAGTGCCCGTCGTGGCCGTCACCGCCTACGCGATGGAGGGCGATCGCCAGCGTACGCTGGTGGCCGGCTGCGACGGCTACATCGCGAAGCCGATCGACGCCGACGCCTTCCCCGGCCAGGTCGCCGACTTCCTGCGCGGCAAGCGGGAATGGGTGGAAGAGCAGGAAGCGCCCACGTATCTGCGCGAGCTCAACCAGCGCCTCGTCTACCGCCTCGTCAACCAGGTCGAGGAGCTCAAGCGGCTCAACCAGCATTTCGTGCGCCGCGCCGTCCAGCTCGAGGATCTTCACGGCGCCGTCCAGGACATCACGTCCGAGCTGCGCGTCACCGCGCTGCTCGAACGCCTGCTCCCCTCGCTGGTGAAGGCGCTCGGCGCCCAGAGCCTCATCGTGGAGC
>JGI25382J43887_10000133_pt1 | contig 18821 bp, 17 predicted proteins | sample GraSoi013_1_40cm_3_FD_43887 | JGI IMG/M metagenome (IMG submission 43887) | reverse complement strand
GGGGACGCATGCTAGGCTNATCTGCCTTGTCGAGGGGGTCGGGGAGTGGTCGTCGCCTCGTGCTCAGTGCCGCGGCCAAGGTGAACCTGGCCCTTGAGGTTCTGAGCAAGCGCGCCGACGGCTATCACGAGATCGCCACGGTTATGCAGACCGTGGACCTGTCCGACCGGCTGATCCTGGAAGACGCCGAGACGCTTGAGCTTCGCGTGAGTGCTCCCGGCGTGCCGACCGACTCGACGAACCTCGCGGTACGTGCGGCGCTGGCGCTGCGCGAAGCGGCGGGGGTTACCCGAGGCACGCGGATCACCCTCGACAAGCGGATCCCGGTCGCCGGGGGTCTCGGCGGCGGATCGGCCGACGCGGCGGCGGTGCTCCTGGGGCTCAACCGGCTCTGGGGCCTGCGGTGGTCCCTGCCGCGGCTGGCGAACCTCGCGGTGACGCTCGGGATGGACGTGCCGTTTTTCCTGCGGGGGGGCACCGCGCTGGCGACGAGTCGCGGCGAGACGCTCGAGCCGGTGGCCGGGGGGGCGCTGGCGCTGGTCCTGGTGAACCCGGGATTCGGGTCGAGCACCGCGGACGTTTACCGGCGGGTCACGCCCGAGATGCATACGGACGGCAAGCGCACGCAGGCGCTGCTGGATGCCCTCCGGGGCAGGCGTGCGGCCCGCGTGGCCGCGAGCCTTTACAATGGTCTCGAGGGGATCATGGCCCGGCTCCACCCCGAGATCGGGCGGATGGAGGCGGCACTGCTGGCGGCCGGCGCGCTGGGGGTGACCATGTCAGGCAGCGGGCCGACGGTCCTCGGCGTGGCGCGGTCATTCGAGCACGCCCGGCAGATTCGCGCGCGGCTGACCCGCGCGTCATGGGCGTGCTGGGCGGTGCGGACGACGCGCGGCCCGGCGGTCCGAGTCAGGGCAACGGAGGCAGTGCGAGCCGCAGGGCGGCGGCGGGCCGCTGGGCGAGCCGCAGGGCAGCCAGGGGCTGGGGCCCCTGCGCCCGAGGCGAGCGAACCTGGAGAATCCCGCCCGTCCGAAGCGAGCTGATGAACACAGTCGTGCGGGCCGGCGGCGAAAGGTTCGGCGAATGAGGAGACACACGGTGGGGCGTGGCCAAGCGGCAAGGCGCGGGACTTTGGATCCCGTATTCGGAGGTTCGAATCCTCCCGCCCCAACCACCGTCCGGCGAGGGACACAATGACCTACGACCTCAAGGTGTTCACGGGGAACGCGAACCGTCCTCTGGCCGAGGAGATCGCGCAGTGCCTCCACCTGCCCCTGAGCGACGCGGAGGTGTCGCGCTTCTCCGACGGCGAGGTGTTCGTGCAGGTCAACGAGAACGTGCGGGGCACCGACGTCTTCGTCGTCCAGCCCACGTGCCCGCCCGTGAACGACAACCTGATGGAGCTGCTGGTCATGATCGATGCGCTCAAGCGCGCCTCGGCGCGGCGCATCACCGCCGTGCTCTCCTACTACGGCTACGCGCGGCAGGACCGCAAGGCGCAGCCCCGGGTGCCCATCACCGCCAAGCTCGTCGCCGATCTGCTGGAGGCCGCCGGCGTCGACCGCGTGCTGGCCCTCGACCTCCACGCCGGGCAGATCCAGGGCTTCTTCAATATCCCGGTCGATCACCTGTTCGCCGCCCCCGTCATCATCGACTACCTGGGCAAGAAGGACCTCAAGGACGCGGTGATCGTCTCGCCCGATGCCGGCGGCGTCGAGCGGGCCCGCGCCATCGCCAAGCGCCTGCGGGCGGGCCTGGCCATCATCGACAAGCGACGCGAGGGGCCCAACCAGTCGGTGGCCATGCACCTCATCGGCGAGGTGCGGGGCCGGGACACCGTCGTGATCGATGACATGATCGACACCGCGGGGACACTGGTGCAGGCCGTGACGACGCTGGAGCGTGAGGGCGCGCGCCGGATTCTGGCCTGCGGCGTGCACCCCGTCCTCTCCGGCCCGGCCATCGAGCGCATCAAGACCGCGCCGCTCGAGGAGACCGTCGTCACCAACTCGATCCCGGTCGCGTCGGAAAAGCGCGCCGCCCGGCTCACGGTGCTCAGCGTGGCGCCGCTCCTGAGCGAGGCGATCCGTCGCATCCACGACGAAGAATCCGTGTCGACCCTGTTCGTCTGAAAGGGAGCCTTCCATGCAGATCCAAGAGCTGACCATCAAGCGCCGCGAGGGGACCGGCCGGCAGGTCGCCAAGCGGCTGCGCCGCGCCGGCGCGGTACCAGCCGTGCTCTACGGAGGCGCCAAGTCTGAGCCCGTCACCGTCGACCCGCGCGCCGTGCTCCGCATCATCCATGGCCACCAGGGATCGACCCAGCTCCTGACGCTCAAGGTCGAGGGCGAGAGCGCCTCGCGCATGGCGATCATCCGCGCTATGCAGTTCGATCCGGTCAGCGAAAACCTGCTCCACGTCGACCTCCAGGAGGTCACGGCGAACCGGGCGATCACCGTGCGAGTGGCGGTGCACCCGGTGGGGGAGGCGGGGGGCGTGAAGGAGCAGCAGGGCATCCTGAACATCGTCATGCACGAGGTCGAGATCTCGTGCCTGCCGACCCAGATCCCCGAGCGGATCGACGCCGACGTGACGGCACTCATGATCGGCGACGTGCTGACGGTCGCCGACCTCAAGGTGTCGGAGGGCGTGCGCATCCTGAACGACCCAGGCCAGGCCGTCGTCACGGTGGCCCCGCCGATGGCGGAGGAGGCGCCGCCGGTGCCGGCCGCTGAGGCCGCGGCGGTCACGACGGAGCCGGAAGTCCTCACGGAGCGGAAGCCGAAGGAAGAGGAGGCGGCCCCGGTCGAAGAGGGGAAGAAGGAAAAGGCCAAGAAGTAGCGGAGCACGCCTGGGGTGGCCCACGTGGTGGTGGGGCTCGGGAACCCGGGGCCGGAATACCGCGCCACCCGCCACAACGTAGGCCAGCGCGTGCTGGACCTGCTCGCGCAGATGCTGGGCAAGTCCTGGCGGCGTGACGGGCAGGCCATGGTGGCCCGCGGGCAGTGGCGCGGAGAAGCGGTCGCGCTCGTCAAACCGCTGGCTTTCATGAACGTCAGCGGCCCCGTCGTCGGCCAGACGCTCCGCCGACAGGGCGCGGACCCCGCCGATCTCATCCTGGTCTACGACGACATCGATCTGCCCCTGGGCACCGTCCGCGTGCGTATGAAGGGCAGCCACGGCGGCCACAACGGCGTCCGGTCCGTCATCGAGACGCTCGGCATCCAGGAGATCCGGCGGGTGAAGGTGGGCATCGGGCGTCCCGACCGGAAGGACGAGGTCTCGAACCACGTGCTGGCGCCGTTCGAGCCCGAGGAGCTGCCCGTCGTCGACGCGGCGGTGGCCGCCGCCGCCGAGCGCGTGCTCGCGCTCATCCAGGGACCTTAGAAGAAGAGCACGGTCACCAGGACGAACAGCGGCAGCAGAACCGCTCCGCTGTAGAGCATGTAGCCAAAAAAGCTGGGCATCTTGATCCCGGCCTCATCCGCAATCGACTTGACCATGAAGTTGGGGGCATTGCCGATGTAGGTGTTGGCTCCCATGGAGACGGACCCGACGCTGATCCCGGCGAGGATCGCCTGCGGCACTCCCACCACCTCGTTGGCCAGGCGGAGCCCCTGACCCAGCGCCAGGAAACTCAGGTAGGTCGGCGCGTTGTCGAGGAACGAGGACAGCATCCCGGAGGCCCAGAAGAACTGCCAGGGCTCCCGCACGCCCAGTTCCCCGCCCCGGATCCTGAGCAGCTCGAGCGCGGGAATCATGGTGAGGAAGATGCCGAAGAAGAGCACCGCCACCTCGGCGATCGGGTAGTACGTGAACCCGTTGGCGCGGCGGATCTGCCGCGGCGTCAGCCAGAGGGAGAGGCCGGCGACGCTCACGATCGCGGCCTCGCGGAAGGGCGCGTGCAGTAAGGCGACCGCCAACACGACCATGCCCAGCCCGAGGACGTTGGGGCTGCCGGCGATACGCAGGGGCTCGACCCGAGCCCGGTCCAGGCGTAGCGCGCTGATCGGCTCTCGGGCGTACTGCGTGGAGTCCCACACGAAGTAGGTCAGCAGCAGGGCGCCCACCATGAAGGCCCAGGGGGCCCAGAGCCGGAACGTCCACGTGAAGGGCACGCCCTCCAGGTACCCGAGGAACAGGGGCGGATCCCCGAGCGGGGTGAGCATGCCGCCGATGTTCGAGACGAGGAAGATGAAAAAGATGACGGTGTGCTTCACGCGGCGGCGCTCCCGGTTGGTCTGCAGAAGCGGCCGGATGAGCAGCATGGAGGCCCCGGTGGTGCCGATGAACGATGCCAGGACGGCGCCGATGGCCAGGAACCCGGCGTTCGTCGGTGGCGAGGCCACGAGGTCTCCGCGCAGAAGGATGCCGCCGGAGATGACGTAGAGCCCGCCCAGGAGGACGATGAAGGATACGTAGTCCTCCGCCATGTGGACGAGTGCCGTGGGCTGCCGAGCGAGGTAGAGGGCGAGGATCGGTAGCCCCAGGAGTGCCGAGACGAGCGACTTGTTTCGGTTCGCCTCCCACCAGTGAGGAACCCAGAGGGGGCAGACGGCGATCGCGAGGAGCATCGCGACAAAGGGGAGGACCGTATAAACTGGCGGTGGGGTCTCCAGAGGCTCGCTTTCCTCTCGTCAGTGCGCCATGACGGCGCCGCTAGTGTAGTAGGGAACGCCGACGGCGCAACGGGAAAGGACGGCGCCCGTGCTCCTTTCGGTAGCGGACCGCCCCATCCGATGGTATATAGTTGTCGTTTACCCAGAAAGTGGTCGGTGCGACCGCGGAGGGGGGGAGCGGAGTGACCAAGGTCATCGTCGAGCCCGACGAGTCCTTCGAGAGCGCCCTCAAGCGCTTCAAGAAGCAGTGCGAGAAGGCCGGGCTCCTGTCCGAATTCAAAAAGCGCCAGCACTACGAAAAGCCCAGCGTCCGCAGGAAGCGCAAGGCGCTAGCAGCGCGCAAGAAGGCGAAGCGGCGCGAGCGGATGTCCGATTAAACACGCCAGCACTCCTGACTCGGGCGCCGGCACTCCCGTGAGTGTGGATGGGAGCGAATGAGGCGAGGGATGGAGGCAGGCCGAATCTGGGGGCGGGGCATCGAGTGGGACGCCGTTCGCGCCCTCTTGGCGCGGCAGGCGCGCACCGCAATGGGCCGGGAGCGGGCGTTGACGGTCGAGCCGCTCGCTGATCTTCCGGCGATCCAATCAGCGATCGAAGCGACGCGGCAGGGACGTCTGGCGCTCGCCGAGGCGGGCCCCCCTCCTCTTGACACCTTCCCCGATGTCCGTCCCATCCTGGACCGCTGTCGGATCACCGGCAGCGTCCTGGACGGCACCGAGCTGGCGCTCCTCGTCCCCGCGCTCGACGCGGGCCCCCGGCTCGTCGCCTATGGACGGGGGATCCGGTCCCTGGCGCCGGCGATCGCGACGCTGGCGGAGGCCCTGCCCCGGGTCGCAGACCTGAGTGAAGCCCTCCGCAGCGCGCTCGCCGAGGACGGATCGGTCACCGACGACGCCAGCCCGCGCCTGCGGCACCTCCGCCGCGAGATCCGCGAGCGGCGGCGGCGCATCGTGGCCGACCTCGAGCGGGCGTTCCAGGGCAGCGACGCCGACCGCCTCTTCGCCGACCGCTACGTCACGATGCGCCATGGCCGGTACGTCCTGCCCGTGCGCGCCGAGGCCCGGACGCGGGTGCGGGGCATCGTCCACGACCGCTCGCAGAGCGGCCAGACGCTGTTCGTCGAGCCCGCCGAGGCGGTGGAGGCCAATAACGATCTCGTGCAGCTCGCGCGCGAGGAAGAGGCCGAGACGGCACGGATCCTGGCCGAGCTGACCGACGCGGTCCGCACCCGCCTGGCCGACCTCGACGTGCTGGTGGACGCCGTGGGGGACCTCGACTGGATCTTCGCCCGCGCCCACCTGGCCGAACGGATGGCCGCGACCGCTCCCGTCGTCGATTCCCAGCGGGGCGTGGCGTTGCGCGGCGCGCGCCACCCGCTGCTGCTGGCCCAGAGCTGGGACAGCCCCGATCGGCCCGTCGTGCCCGTCGACCTGGAGCTGACCGTCGACCGGCCCGCCGTCGTCATCACCGGCCCCAACGCCGGCGGCAAGACGATCGCCCTCAAGACCCTCGCGCTGCACGCCCTCATGGCCCAGTGCGGCTGCCATCTCCCCGCCGAAGAGGGCTCGCGGCTGCCGGTCTTCACCCGCGTCCACGCCATCATCGGCGACGACCAGAGCGTCGCCGAGAACCTCTCCACCTTCTCGGCCTTCATCAAGCAGGTGCGCGAGATTCTCGACGATACCGACGACCGATCGCTGGTGCTCCTCGACGAGCTGGGGGCCGGGACCGATCCCGACGAGGGGGCGGCGCTGGCGCAGGCCATCGTCGAGACGCTGGCCGAGCGGGGCGCGTTGGTCATGGCGACCACGCACCTCGAGCCCCTCAAGGCGTTCGCGAGCACGCATCCCCGCGCCCGTAACGCTTCCGTCGAGTTCGACACGGCGACGCTGGCGCCGACNTACCGCCTCCGCTACGACCGCCCNGGTCAGAGCCTGGCCCTCACCATCGCGGCGCGCCTGGGGTTGGCGCCCGAGCTCATCGCCCGGGCCCAGGATCACCGCGCCGAGCACGCCGCCCGGCTCGCCGAGCTGCTCGCCCGCCTCGACGAGCACTCCCGCTCCGAGGCGGAACGGGTACGCGCCATCGAGGGCCGGGAGCAGGAGGCGGTGGCACGCCTGGCCGCTGCCCGGGAAGCCGAGGCGGCCGCGCAGCGTCAGTCGCGGGATCTCATCGGTCGGGCCAAGGCGGAGGCCGCCCAGCTGCTGGCCGACATCCGGCGCGCGGTGGCCGCCGAGTGGGAACGGCTCAAACGCTCCGAGCGGACGCGGCGCGACCTCGAGCAGAGCCGCCAGCGGATCAACCAGCTGGCTGCTCGCGTCGCGCCACACGCGAGCCCGGCCCCCGGCAGCCCCGAGGCGCTCGTGCCGGGGGCGAGCGTCACCGCCGAGCACCTCGGCCTGCGCGGGGAGCTCATCGCCATCGCCGGCGAGACGGCCACCGTACGCGCCGGTACGGTGACCCTGCGGGTGCCGCTGGGGGCCCTCCGCCCGGCGGAAGCTCCCGCCCCGGACGGCGATCGCGCGGCCGGCGCCTCCATCGCCCCCACCCGGGGGACGATCCGGCTGCCTCAGAAAATGGGCGTGGGGTCCGAGCTGCTCCTGCTGGGGCGGACCACCGACGAGGCGCGCGAGCTGGTGGAGCAGTACCTCGACGACGCGTTCATGGCGGGGCTGCCGACGGTCCGCCTCATCCACGGCAAGGGCACTGGCGCGCTGAGGAAGGCGGTACGCGATCTCCTCGCGGGCCACCCTCTGGTCGAGTCCTATCGCGACGGGCAGCCGTCCGAGGGCGGCGCGGGGGCCACCGTCGCCGCGCTCAAGGTGGGCGCGTGACGACGACCGCCCGGGAGATCGGTTGATGGCTGGTTATTCACCCGCGCTGCTCGACGACATCCGCGCCGGCGTCGATCTCGTCGACCTCATCGGCCGGTTCGTGAATCTCAGGAAGGCGGGGGTGAACTGGAAAGGCCTGTGCCCGTTCCACGCCGAGAAGACCCCCTCGTTCATGGTCAACCCGCGGAAGGGGATCTTCCACTGCTTCGGCTGCGGCGTGGGCGGCGACGCCTTCAGCTTCCTCATGCGTCAGGACCGGCTCTCGTTCCCCGAGGCCGTGCGCGCGCTGGCCAAGACTGCAGGCGTGGCGCTGCCCGAGGAGCGCGCTGCCTCGCCCGCGGACTCCGGGCGGGAAGAGCTGTTCAAGATCGTGGAGCTGGCGGCCCGGTTCTACGCGGACGCCCTCTGGAAGCCCGGCGGCGAGCGCGCCCGGGACTACCTCGCCAAGCGCGGCATCGACCCCGAGGTCGCCCGGCGCTTCGGGCTCGGCTATGCGCCGGAGGGCTGGGACGCGCTGCTGGCCTTCATGCGCGCCGAGCGCGTCGCCGCCGAGGGGCTCGAGACGGCAGGCCTGGTGCTGCCCCGGCAGGGGGGCGGCGGCTTCTACGACCGCTTTCGGGGGCGCTTGATCTTCGCTATCCGCGACGTTCAGGGTCGCGTCGTCGCGTTCGGCGGCCGCGCGTTCGGCGATGAGCAGCCCAAGTACCTTAACTCCCCGGAGACGCCCATCTACACGAAGGGCAACCTCCTCTACGCCATCGATCTGGCACGGGGGACGATGCGTGAGCGGAACCGCGCGCTCCTCGTCGAGGGATACGTCGATTGCCTCATGGCGCACCAGCACGGCTTCACCGAGACCGTTGCCGCGCTGGGCACGGCGTTCACCCCCGCTCAACTCGGCATCTTGCGGCGGTACTGCGAGGAGGTCGTGACCTTCTTCGACGCCGACGCGGCCGGCCAGAAGGCGGCAGAGCGCGCCGCCGAGCTGCTGGAGCCGAGCGACGGCGGCGCGGCCTGGGCGATCAACCGCACGGGCGCGTTCGAGACAGGTGCACCCTTCCGGCTGAAAGTCGCCCTCCTGCCGCCGGGCCACGACCCCGACACCTTCCTGCGCGAGTACGGCGCCGCCGCCCTGACCTCCCGGATCGAAGCCGCGCGGAGCCTGCTCGGCTACGCGCTCGATCGCGCCGTCGCCGATCCCGACGGGGCCACCGGGGCGCGGGCCCGCGCGACGGCGTTTGCCCGCGTCGCGCTGATGCTGGCCAAGGTGGGCGACGCGGAGGAAGCCGTGGCGCTCTCGCGCGAGGCCGCCGCCAAGCTGGGGGTGGACCCCACCCAGCTCTGGATCGAGGCCCAGCGGCTGCAGTCCGCCCTGCGCAAGCCGGGCGCGGCCCCGCGGCCCGCGCCCACGTCAGCCGGGCGCGCCGAGGATCGCGCCCTCGTCCGCCTCCTGCTGCACCACGACGCGGCGCGCCCGGCGCTGCTGCCGCTGATCGAGGAGAGCGAGCTGGGCGGCGAGGCGGTGCGCGCCATCGTCGCCGCGCTCAAGGCTCGCGCCGACGCGCCCGCCGAAAGCCTCACGACCGACCTCGACGACACGGCCCGTAGCCTGCTCGCCGCGCTCCTCGTCGAGGAGGACGCGCATGGCGGAAGCGATCCCCAGGCGAGCACCGCCGATTTCCAGCGGCGCCTCGAGCTGGCCCAACGCCTCCGGCGCATTCGCGAGGTCAGTCGGCGTATCGCCGAGGCGCAGGCCGCCGACGCCACGCAACCCCCGCTCGTCGAGGACCTCCGCCTGCTCGACCGCGAGGGGCGCGAGGTGCACGCGAGCACGCTCGGCGTCGCCCCGGCGCACCACCCGGGACCCGAGGGGTCCCCAAGGAGCCCAGACGCATGAGTGAAGAACCAAAGATCGAGGAGCTCGACCGCCTGATCTCGATGGGCAAGCAGAAGGGCTTCCTCACCTACGACGAGGTGAACGACGCCCTCCCGTCGGACATCGTGTCGCTCGATCAGCTCGACGACATCATGATGATGTTCGGCGCGATGGACATCGAGGTGGTCGACTCCGCCAAGGCGGCGCGCCTGCCCTCCGAGGTCCAGCGTGGNGTTCCGGCCGAGGAGCCAGACGAGGAGGGGCCGGAGCCGATCGACCTCACGCCCGGCCCGGTCGGCCGGACCGAGGACCCCGTCCGGCTCTACCTGCGCGAGATGGGCCGNGTCGCCCTGCTCACGCGCGAGGGTGAGATCGCGCTGGCCAAGCGCATCGAGGAAGGCAAGAACCAGGTCGCCAACGCGATCCTCAGCACCAACCTGGCGCTCGAGCGGTTCCGCGAGCTGCGCGAGCAGCTCCGGCGGGCCGACATCTCCGTCAAGGAGGTCGTCGACGTCAACGAAGAGGAGTTCACCGAAGAGAAAGAGGTGGAGCTGACGCGCCAGGTCGTCAACGCCTTTGGCGGGGTCGATCGGCTCCTCCGCGAGCGCGACAAGCTGGTGGAGCAGGCCAAAAAGCTCCGGGCCAAGTCGCCCGGCAAAAAGAGGGCGAGAGGCCGGGAGCCGGCCTGGAAGAAGCTGGAGGGACGGGCGCAAGGGCTGCAGCGCCGGGTTCTGGACAAGCTTCGCACGCTGAGCATCGGCAACCAGATCATCGACCGCGAGGACCCCGACCCCGGGCGCCGGGGGCTCGTGCAGCGGCTGCGCGACCTGGTCGAAGACATCGAGCGGGCCGAGCGGGTGATCGATCTGTGGACCAACGGGAACAGCAAGTCGAAGGAGGAGCGGCAGAACCTCCTGTTCGTCTCGTTCCGCGAGCCGGCCACCAACGGCGCCAACGGCGTCAANAGCGATCTCCACCTGAAGGCCGCCAAGAAGTTCCCCACCCTCAAGCAGCAGCAGATCTGGGTCGCTCAGCAGGAGATNAAGGCCGCCGAGGCGCGCGCCAACGCTCGGGCCGACGAGATCAAGCGCGTCATGGCCATCATCAAGCAGGGTCAGCAGAAGGCCGCCCAGGCGAAGAAGGAGATGGTGGAGGCGAATCTGAGATTGGTCATCTCGATCGCAAAGAAATATACGAACCGCGGCCTTCAGTTCCTCGACCTGATCCAGGAGGGCAACATCGGCCTCATGAAGGCCGTGGACAAGTTCGAGTACCGCCGGGGCTACAAGTTCTCGACTTACGCGACCTGGTGGATCCGCCAGGCGATCACCCGCGCCATCGCCGATCAGGCGCGCACGATCCGTATCCCCGTGCACATGATCGAGACCATCAACAAGCTCATCCGGACGTCCCGTCAGCTCGTCCAGGAGCTGGGACGCGAGCCGACCCCCGAGGAGATCGCGACGAAGATGGAAGTGCCCGTCGACAAGGTGCGCAAGGTCCTCAAGATCGCGCAGGAGCCCATCTCCCTGGAAACACCCATCGGCGAGGAGGAGGACAGCCACCTGGGCGACTTCATCGAGGACAAGCAGGTGGTCTCACCGGTCGAGTCGATCATCAGCCTCAGCCTCCGCGAGCAGACCAACAAGGTCCTGAACACGCTCACGCCGCGCGAGGAGAAGGTCCTCCGGCTGCGGTTCGGGCTCTCCGACGGCTGCGAGCACACGCTGGAGGAGGTCGGCCAGGATTTCGCTGTCACCCGCGAGCGCATCCGCCAGATCGAGGCCAAGGCCCTGCGCAAGCTGCGGCATCCCTCGCGGTCGAAAAAACTCCGGAGCTTCCTGGAATCGTGATGTACGCTGAGCGATCCCGGGGAACTTTTCGGGCCCATAGCTCAACGGTAGAGCAACCGGTTCATACCCGGTCGGTTCCTGGTTCGAGTCCAGGTGGGCCCACCATTGGCGCAGGGGCGGCGCGCATGGAGACGACGTGTCCGAGCTGCAGACGCTGATCCACCTCCAGGAATATGACGCCCGCATCGCGGGCCTCGAAGCCGAAGTGGCCCGTCTCCCCAAGCAGATCGAAGCGCTCCAGGCCTCGCTGGTGGAAGCCAAGAAGGCGGTGGACACCATCAAGGCGCGGCTGGACACCACCCGGAAAGAGCTGCGGGCGAAGGAAAAAGACCTCGACGACATCGGCGTCAAGCGCGCGAAGTCGGAGGCGCGGCTCTACGAGGTGAAGACCAATACGGAGTACTCCGCCGTGCTGGCCGAGATCGAGAACATCAAGGCCCTGAAGGGGCGGACCGAGGAGGAGATCCTGGCGCTGATGGAGCGACAGGAGAGCCTCGCCCTCGAGATCCGCGAGGCGGAGGCCCGCCACCGGACCCGCGAGGAGCAGGCGCGACGAGACGAAGCGGTCATTCGCCAGAAGCTGTCGGCCGCCGAGCAGGAGCTGGAAGGCGTGCGGGGGGAGCGGGCCTCGCTGGCCCGCGAGCTGCCGCGCGGCGTGCTGGGCGACTACGAGCGCATCCTCAAGGCGCGCGGCGGCCTGGCCGTCGTCGCCGTGTCGAGCACCGCCGTGTGCGGCGGGTGTCGCGTCGGCATCCGGCCGCAGGCCGTCCAGGAGCTGCGCGCAGCGCAGGATCTCCTCCACTGCGAGAGCTGCGGTCGCTTCCTCTTCTGGCAGGAACCCGCCTGATGATCCTCGGAGGGGGGCTCCGCCCCCCATCCNTTTCGGAGGGGGCCTGACGGCCCCCTCCGCGATCCCTGGTCGGAAGGGGCCTCACGGCCCCCTCCGAACCACCCCAAAGGAGGCGCGGGTCAAGCCCGCGCTCGAAACGGCCCGTCCGCGCGCGCGCCCGCCCTCTGTTGAGCGTGAGGTCATCGTCTACACGGACGGCGCCTGCGCCGGCAACCCGGGCCCCGGGGGCTGGGCGGCCATCATCATCGACGGCGATGACGAGCGGACCGTCTCGGGGGCCGAGCCGAAGACCACCAACCAGCGCATGGANCTCACCGCCGCCATCGAGGGGCTCGCCGCGATTCCCGGCCGCCGGCGCGTGCGCCTGCACAGCGACAGCGCCTACCTCGTCAACTGCTTCCACGACCGCTGGTGGGAACGCTGGGAGCGCAACGGCTGGATCGGGACCGACAAGAAACCCGTCGTCAACCGCGACCTCTGGGAGCGCCTGCTCGCGCAGACCCGACGGCACGACGTCGTCTGGGTGAAGGTGGCCGGCCACAGCGGCGATGCGCTGAACGAGCGCGTCGACCGCCTCGCGCGTCAGGCCATCGCCTCCCTCACCAGGTCCACGTTCTGACCCGGCTCGACTGGGCGGCCCGGCTCGCCATCCTGGCGCGCCGGCGCGTATACTGAAGGTCGCGCCAGAGAAGGCCGGATGGTCGCCGGCCGCGGTGACGCGGCGGGAGGAAAGTCCGGGCTCCGCAGGGCAGGGTGCTGGGTAACACCCAGGGGGGGCGACCCCACGGACCAGTGCCACAGAAAAGAGACCGCCGCTTCTTCGGACTCTCGAGAGCGGAGGAGCGGTAAGGGTGAAACGGTGAGGTAAGAGCTCACCAGCGGCGCGGGTGACCGCGCCGGCTCGGCAAACCCCACCCGGAGCAAGGCCGAATAGGAGAGCAATCGGGCGGCCCGCCCGCGCTCTCGGGTCAGGCCGCTGGAGGCGCCGGGCAATCGGCGCCCTAGAGAAATGACCGTCGCCCAGGGGTCGGGAAACCACTCAGGGCACAGAACCCGGCTTACAGGCCTTCTCTGGCGCTTCTTCTCGATAGCCGGGGTCCGGTGATCCTGCCCTCTCACCCTCCTCTCGTCGGCTGCCTGGAGCCTCTTCGAACGTCGGTGGCATGGCGCGGGCTCTCAAAAATTCCGCTCCCAGCTCGCGGGCGCGAGCGGAGTCGGGGAGGATTGTTCCGCTATCGACGTGAGCCTCTGCGCGCACCTTCCCCTCTGAGGACGCGAGCGGCTATCGGCAGCGAAACAGCACTCTCGCGCGGTCGAGAAGGCGACGAAGCAGCGACCGCATGGGGATCTCGCGAAACCGCCGCGACAAAGACGCCTCGCGCTGGGCCCCGAGCGAGCCAACGAAGTCCAAGATGTCCCGGTTGACTCGCTCGGGGGCCTCCAGCAGCAGCATGTGTCCCGTTCCCTCGACGATGTCGAGCCGGGATCGTCGGATCAACCCATGCAGCCGCTCAGAGAGCGCGGGAGGAGTGACCTTGTCTCGACTCCCGCACATGATGAGGACGGGAACATCGAGTCCTCTCGCCTGCTCCGTCAAGTCCATGGCTTTCGCAGCCCGCAGGTCCTGCAGGATAGTTTCCGGTCGGCAGGCGGCGAGCTCTTGCATCCCCAGCCGGACCGCCAGATCCGATGCCCCCGGCGCGAACAGCATCTTCTTGGCCGCCATGAAGAAAAGGATCTTCCGGAGCGGCCCCGGGAGATATGAAAGGAGGTTTTCTGTCCAGCTATTGGTCCGGGAAACCTTCGCGCAGCTGGAGAGGAGGACAAGGCCTCGGACCGCGCGTTCCCGCCGAACGGCGAGCGCCAGGCCGACTGCGCCACCCAATGAGTGCCCGGCGACAACGACGGGACCCGTGCCGAGGACGGCCAGGAACCCGGCGACGACATCGGCGTACGCCTCGACGCTCGAGTCCGCGATCGAATCGGACTCGCCATGTCCAGGCAGGTCCAGAGCCAGGACCTGCAGCGCTTTCGCCAAGCCCCGGAGCTGCTCCGTCCAGTAGCGCGCGCTCACTCCCGATCCATGAATCAGAAGGATCAATTCCTCTGCCGTCGGATCCGCCACCGTCAGATAGGAGACCTGGCGCCCGTCCACTCGGACGGAACGCCGGACGATCTGCGTGCTGGTTTCCTCGGTCCTGATCACTTTTCGTTCGTGGGGCAGTCACGCCGCGAGACGCTTTCGGGGCGGCGGGACGCTCGAGTCACCACCGCAATCCGTATGCCAGACCGCGAGAGACGGTGTTACGAGGAGTTAGGCCAAAGCCGCGATCCGTCGCGTGTCAAGGAGGCGACGCTGTCGCCAAAATTGCTGCGCCTAGGCGATGCGAAAAACTCTATGATTCGCGACCCGCTCTCCTTATGCTCTGAGGGGAGGCTGGCGAGTTACCGGTGGCTTTCCAAGTCATCGACGACATTCCGAAGGCCGTCCTGGCGGCCCTGGCCGGCCTGCTCGCGGTGCTCGCCCTCTGGACCCTCCTCGATCACCGTTCGCGGGCTGCGGCCGGCGTGCGGAGGGCTTTCTCAGGCCGCGCGCGCCATCTCGTCCCAGCGCTGGTGCCGGCGGCGATGTTCACTGCTGTGGCCGAAGATGTCCTCCGGGGCGAGGACCAGGAAATGATCCTCCGACTGGACCGGAAGGTCCACGAGGCAGTGGCCATCATCGCCTCCGATCCGACAGTCCACACCATCGCATCGGCGCTGAGTCGTGCAACGGGCGAAGGTCTGGTCGTGGCCGTGGGCGCCGTGACGGTGGCGCTCCTGATGGCCAAGCGTTATCACGACGTCCTGGTCTTCCTCATCGGGACTACGGGAGCCTGGTTCCTCAGTGGGATCCTCAAGCTTGTGTTCAGCATCCCGCGCCCGCGAGCGCATGCTCCGTGGTCGCTGAGCAGCTACGGATTCCCAAGCGGGCATGCCTTTGTCGCACTCGTGGCGTGCGGCCTGCTGGCGTGGCTGCTCGGGTGCCGAGTGACCCGGCTCACGCGGCTCTCGCTCTACGGAGGGGCGCTGCTCGTCGCCGCGCTCGCGGGCTCTGCTCGGGTGATCCTGAACGCCCATTGGCTGAGCGATGTCGTGGGCGGGCTGGCGCTGGGGGCCGTCTGGGTGAATCTGGTGGTGTTCGTTGCCGAGTCCACCCACCCGGTGCATTCAGCAACTCGTCTCATTCGATCACCTGATCCGCCCACCGCCGCGGAGACGGCGGGACCGCCGGGCCGAGCAACTTCGTAAGGGGTGGCGGTCGGTGCGCCCGCTCTGGTGGGGCGGCCGCGTGACGAGAGGCCCCGGGTCGCGGCCGCGCGGCGCGCCGACCCGCGGCGTCCTACGCAGGCAGCCGCAAGAGTGCCCAGCCGGTCGTGCGGAGGTCCTCTGCAGTAGGCCGCTGACGACGGTCGGCGCGCCGGCGCTCGATAGGAATTCGCATGCGAAGCGAGCGGCGATCGCCGCGGCGTCGGTCGAAGATCACCTCGGTGTTCTCGGCCCGGAAGAACACCCGCGTGAGTTCCTCGTACCGCGCCGGATCACTCCGTGAGACGACGATCAGAAACCGAATGGGCGACCGGTCGGTCGACGCGCCGCGCGAGGAGGCGCGGTCGCCCGACGGACCGACCCCGGCGGCCGCCGACACGGCGCTCGAGCGGCGCGCACCGGTGGCCCGATCGCCCTTCACGTCGCGACGGTAGACGCCGGTGTGCGGGTTGAGCCGGTGGGCGAGAATCATGAGAATCAGCAGGACGAACGCCGCGAGCGTTGTCCAGGCCAGGACGTCGACCAGGAGACGGGCGGTGAGCAGCCGAGACAGATCAGTCGCGTTCATTATCGATGTCAGTCGCGTTCATTGAGTCGTGGGGAGGTGTCCGATACGGGTGACCGGAGTCTAAGCACCCGGCCGCAGGACGTCAAGGGGCCGCGTCACCTCAAAATTATGGTTACCAGAGACAGGGGGTCCGCCGCGGAAGTACGGTGACCGACCGAAAGGGGGGAACCGTGACNCGGACGAGCATCCGCGAGGACTGGGCGCCCAGCGGTGCCGCTACCAGGTGTTGCCGCGCGCCGAGCAACCCCGGGGACGTTCTCCCCTGCTCAGCCTACTCGGATTGGCACCGAGTGGTCGGCTCTGACGCGCGAGCCCGGCTCGGAACGTATCGTCTTGGTCCCATCGCGGTTGAGCCGGCGCAGGATCCGGCTCACGTACTGGCGCGTCTGGGGATAGGGCGGAATCCCGCCGTATTGGATTACCGCTTGCTCGCCCGCGTTGTAGGCGGCGAGAACGAGCGGCAGGTTGTTGTCGAACCGGTCCATCAGGGCGCGAAGATGTCGCACGCCAGCCTCGATGTTCTCCCGCGGATCGAAGGGATCGCCCACCCCGAGGAGTGTCGCGGTCGCGGGCATGAGCTGCATCAGTCCGCGCGCTCCCCGGCGGGACACGGCCCGCGGGTCGAAGCTGGATTCGGTCTCGATGATCGCGGCAATCAGATCCTCCGAGACGCCATAACGAATGGCGACGTCCTTGATATGGCAGTCGATCCCCATGGCGCGCATGCTCTCGAGCCGCGCGGGAAGATCGACCGGAGCGCACGCGACCGGAGGCATCTCATCTCCGGCGCCAGGCAGGGACGCCATGTACCCGGAAATCACTGCCAGGAGAAGCATCCCGAGTCCGAGCAGGCGCTCCCGGGGAAGGCGATTCCGGCGGCCTCTACGTGGCGTGCTCATCCCGCCCGCAGAGGCGCACCGGGATCGGCTCCTGCCGTGGTTCCTCGCCGGCGCCGCTTGCGGATCGCGAGCCGCCCCGCCCCGTACAGCAGGAGGACCGCCCCACCGAACGGCATGACGACGAGGACGGCGGTGATCAGCCAGCGTCTTCCATCCTTCCAGGACATCTGCCGACCTCCTATCGAGCCTCGGGCTAGAACGTGACGTCGAATCTCACCGTGGGCCAGCCCAGACCGAGCTCAGTGGGCAGCACATCGATGCACTTCCCATTGGGCGCGCCATCGGTGGTGTCTACGTAGGCGATGTCCGGGCCTCCCAGGTTCGGATTCGGGCTCGGCGTCAATGGGCAGAAGAGCTCCCGGAGCGTGCGGGTGACGGGCACGCCGCTGACGGGGTCGACGCCCACCGCCACCGCAAAGCTCCCCAGCATCGGCAAGCGGAACACCCCGGTGAACGGGATCTTCCTCCCGCTCTGCTCGACGACGAAGGAGCCCTCCACGNTCCCGTAGGGGAGGTTGTGGAGGAGGGCCGGCGCGAAGTCCATCTGGCCGCTGAAGCGGCCCTTCATCACCACCAGCTCGGGACCATCTACCGGGTTGTCGCCCTGGACGACCACGCTGAAGTTTCCGTCAAACGTCCCCAGCCCGGTCGTTTCGCTCACGCGGTCGGACCCAACGGCGTTGATCCAGCACTTTCCCTTCGCCGCTGTCGCCGTGGCTGATGGACACAGCGGGGTGCCGACCTTCGCAAAACCCACCAGCGCCGAGGTCGCCACGCGATGGACGACCTTCCCGCGTGTGAGCTTCATGTTCTCCGTGAGCTCATACAGGGTCGCGTCTTGAGCGGCGGCCCGGCCTGCGCTCATCACCAGCACGAATGACAGGACGAGAAGTACGCGGATAGAGATCCTGGTCTTCATGACCCTGCCCCTCCCTCGTGCCTCTCCCCCGAGGAGCAGGGTTCGATCCCGCCCCTCCTTCTTCGGCAGCCCGGCCGTCAGGGCCTCGAGCCCTGACCCGCGGCTTTGCGTCCCAGCCTCGCGGCTGGTTTGCCCTTGTCGGAAAGAGGTCTACCGGGGAAGAGAGCAACGAGCGGACCAGACCTGTAAGCCCGCGATTTTGTGGCATTTGCCAGAGGATGATCCAGGGGAGATGATCAGAAACTTACCGGCACTGGCCTGTTCCTCCCCGGGCTTCCTTGACCAGGCCACGGCCGCACGACCCACGCCTGTGCTCTCGTCGCGTGCTATCAGAAAATGGTGATGGCATGTAGGGTGGGAGTCTGATGGTGAAGGATGTGACGGGAGGGAGAATGAGCCGCCTTCTGTTCGTCGTGTCTCGAGCGGAACCGAAACGCTACGAATACCTCAGGACCGCGTTCGCCGGGGAAGAGGCGATGGAGATCGTCTTCGATCGCCGCGTCGGCCAGCGCCGCCGGAGCCCAATGCCCTACGAGGGGGACCGCCGCCGTGGCGACCGGCGGGCCCGGGACCTCAGCCACGAGCTCGACCGGCTCGGGTATGCGCTCGTCAGGCGCTANATGCCGTGACGGCGCCCCAACGACGGAGGACGCGCCTCAGTGCCTACTGGGGCATCATGAACTGGGGCGGGGCGCTCGGNACCGAGGAGGGCATCTGAGAGGGAAGAGAAGGCACCGGGGGCAGGCCCGGGGCGCCGGCCAGGGGCCCGGTCGCCACGGCCCCGGACCGGGGCTTGCCCGGATCCCGTAGATGGACATCCACCGGGCCGTCTGGTCGAGCGATCACGACATGCTCGGCATCGATCCTCTGTAATGTTCCGCCGATCAGCGCATCCCCGACCCGATACCCGGCCAGCCGCTTCGTGACCGGATCCTCGAAATAGGCAATTCTCGCGGTCTGCGTGAGAACGATTCCGTAGAGGTATGGGCGTGGGAACTGGGTGACCCCGGCGGCCGGACCCTGCGGCGTCTCCGTCCGGCTGGGGCTGAAGAGGTTGTGGCGGGCGATGCCCTCGTACCCACTCGTCGACTCCC
>JGI25382J43887_10000132_pt1 | contig 18880 bp, 15 predicted proteins | sample GraSoi013_1_40cm_3_FD_43887 | JGI IMG/M metagenome (IMG submission 43887) | reverse complement strand
GGCGGGTCCGCCAGGCCGCCAACCTCGCGACCAACATGGACAGCATCATCAAGCACGTGCTCAACGGCCTCGGCGACCGCGTGGCCACCGCCGTCAACCCGATGGCCTTCGGCTTCGATCCCGGCCTCAAGCCGTACAAGCAGGATCTGGTGGCGGCCAAGAAGCTTCTCGCCGAGGCCGGCTATCCCAACGGCGTGGACATCACGTACAACCAGGGTCCGCCGACCGTCGAGCCCGGGCTCTTGCAGACGGACGAGGCCATCGTGGCCGATCTCACGAAGGCGGGGTTCCGTGTGAAGCAGAACTACGTCGGCGACAACACCGTGTTCGTCGCCCGCATCAAGGACAACAAGGGCGGCCCCATGTTCAGCTTCTCGTGGGGCTACTACTCGGTGTTCGACGCCGATGCGATCCTGCACGACATCTTCAAGTGCAAGGAGACGTACAGCTACTACTGCAACCCCGCGATGGACGATCTCATCGTCCAGGGCCGCTCGACGCTCGATCAGAAGAAGCGGGCGGAGATCTACGTGAAGGCTCAGAAGGTCCTCTACGACGACGCGGCCTACCTCTTCAAGTGGGGCCTGCGTGGCGTGTGGGGCATCTCGAACCGGGTCGAGTATCAGGCGCCGCCCGACGAGGTCGACCGCATGTTCCTCGTGACCCCCCGGAAGAAGTAATCGGAGCGCGCGTCACCCTGCCTTCTCCCCTGGGACGACGAGCGGGAGAGGGCGGGGCGCTCTGCGCCCGCCCGCCATGAAGCGCTACGCCGCGCACCAGCTCGTCCAGCTCGTCGTCGTCATCGTCGGGATCTCGATGCTGGCCTTCGCGATCCTCCACGTGATCGGCGATCCGGTCCTGCTGCTCCTGCCTCAGAACGCCGGCAAGGACGAGTACGATCGCTACCACAAGCTGCTCGGACTCGACAAGCCGGTGTACGTGCAGTACTGGAAGTTCGCGAGCCGCGCCGTGCAGGGCGACTTCGGCAAATCGTGGTACACCGACACACCGGCCTTCACGCTGGTCCTGCAGCGGATGCCCCCCACGCTCTATCTCACGACGGCCGGACTGGTCGCCGCCCTCCTCATCGCTCTTCCGCTGGGAATCCTCGCCGCGCTCAAGCGCCACTCCTTCGTGGACAACCTCTGCACCGCGATCGCGGTCGCCGGCCAGGCCATGCCGATCTTCTGGCTCGGCATCATGCTGATCATCATCTTCGCGGTCCGCCTCAAGACGCTGCCGGCGTCCGGTTACGGCACCTGGCAGCACTTCCTGATGCCCGCCTTCACCCTGGGCGCCTTCCTGGCGCCGATCACCATGCGGCTCGTGCGCTCCGGCGTCATCGAGATCATGAACACCGAGTACATCCGGACGGCGCGGGCCAAGGGCGTCGCCGAGCGGACCGTCGTCGTCAAGCACGCGTTCCGCAACGCCTGCATTCCCGTGATCACGGTGCTCGGTCTGCAGTTCGGCCAGCTGCTGGGCGGCGCCATCGTCACCGAGACCGTCTTCGCGTGGCCGGGGGTCGCCACACTCACCGTCGACTCGATTCGCAACCAGGACTTCCCGGTCGTCCAGTGCGCCGTCGTCCTCCTCGCGCTCATCATCGTGAGCGTGAACTTCGTCGTGGACCTGATCGTCGGCGTCATCGATCCCCGGATCCGGATCGGCGCGTGAAGACGGTCAGCGCGGGCGGCGAGGTGGCGCTCGAGGCCCGGGGGGCTCCCGCGGCGCGATCGGGCGCGCGTCGAATCGCGCTCCGCCGGGTCTGGCGCTTCAAGTGGGGGGTGGCGGCGGCCGCCATTCTGATGACCATCGTCGGCGGTGCCGTGTGCGCCCCGTGGCTCGCGCCCGACAACCCCCTCACCGTGGACATCCAGCACCGGCTGAGCCCGCCCGTGTGGATGGACGGCGGCACGCGCACGCACATCCTCGGCACCGATCAGGTGGGGCGCGATCTCCTCTCACGGATGATCTACGGCGGTCGAGTCTCGCTGATCATCGGGGTGGCGGCGGTGCTGGTCTCTTCGAGCATCGGCGTGCTGCTGGGCCTCGCGGCGGGCTACTTCAACCCGCGCGTGGACTGGACGATCATGACGCTGGTCAACGTCATGCTCACGTTCCCGTTCGTGCTGCTCGCCCTCGCCGTCATCGCGGTGCTCGGCCCGAGCCTCGTCAACATGATCATCGTGCTCGGCATCGCCGATCTGCCGCTCTACGCCCGGGTCATCCGTGCCGAGACCCTGGCGATTCGTGAGCGCGAGTTCGTCACGGCGGGCCGCGCGCTGGGCATGAGCCACTGGCGCATCATTTTCCGCCAGATCCTGCCGAACCTCGTCTCGCTGATCGTCGTCATTGCCACGCTGCAGGTGGCCCGCGTGATCATCCTCGAGTCGTTCCTGTCGTTCCTGGGACTCGGCGTGCAACCGCCCACCCCGGCCTGGGGGAACATGCTCGGGGAAGGCCGCGTGTACATGCTCAACTCCTGGTGGATCGCGGCGTTCCCCGGGCTGGCGATCTTCGTCACCACCCTGGCCATCAACCTCATGGGGAACGCGCTGCGGGACTGGCTCGATCCCCACATGAAACTCTGAGCGTGACCGGCGCTCGGCGTTGTCGCGTCGGGCACGGTGGGATGACGCCGAACCGGTCAGGATCGATGCTATCGTAGTCGGCACCATGGCTCGCCGCGTCGGCGCCCGTACCGTCTATGAAACGCCGCGGGCGGCCCCTCGACCGGGCGAGACGGTCGTCACCAGCACGTGCGGCCACAACTGCGGCGGCCGATGCGTCGTCAACGCCCACGTGCGCGACGGCCGGATCGTCCGGATCAGCACCGATACCAGGAAGTGGACGCCCGAGATGCCGCCGCTGCACGCCTGCGTGCGCGGCTTCGGCCAGGTGGAGCGCGTCAACCATCCGGACCGCCTGCTCCACCCGCTGCGGCGGGTAGGCCCGCGGGGCTCCGGCAAGTTCGAGCGCGTCGGGTGGGACGAGGCGCTCCACGAGGTCGCGCGCCAGATGCGGCGCGTGCGCGACGCGTACGGGCCCGCCGCGATCCTGGACTGCTCGCGCACGGGCAGCCTCTCCATGCTCCACAGCCGCGCCACCGTCCAGCGCCTGCTCCACATGTTCGGCGGCTGTACGGAGCTGTGGACGAACATCTCGTCGCAGGCCGAGGTGTTCGCGGTGGGCATCACCTACGGTGCCAAGGCGGACTACAAGAGCTCGGGACGGGAGCCGATCGACTACATCAACTCTCGGCTGATCGTCATGTGGGGCTGGAGTCCCGGCGACGGGACCTTCGGCACCGGCACGCAGCAATATCTCAAGTGGGCGAAGAGACAGGGCGTGCGCATCGTCTGCGTCGATCCGCGCGTCACGCGCACCAGCCGCGACCTGGCCGACGAGCACGTCTTCATCCGTCCCTCGACCGACGCCGCCGCGCTCATCGCCATGGCCTACGTGATCGCGAGCGAGGGCCTGCAGGACCAGGCCTATCTGGATCGTCACGTGCTCGGGTTCGACGAGCCTCACCTGCCACCGGGCGCGCCGCGCGGCGCCTCGTATCGCTCGTACCTCATGGGCGAGGCTGACGGGATCAGAAAGACGCCCGAATGGGCATCGCAGATCACCGGCATCCCGGCGGAGACCATCCGGAGGCTCGCGATCGAGTTCGCGACGGCGAAGCCCGCGGCGATCCACTGCGGCTACGCGCCCGGGCGCACGATCCACGGCGAGCAGTTCCATCGGGCAGCGTACGCGCTGGCGGCGATGACCGGAAACGTCGGCGTTCCCGGCGGCAACTCGGGCACCAGCAACGGGGCGACGGGGCGATACGGCATCCGGTCGCTGCCCGTGGGCGCAAATCCAGCCGGCGCCCGAGTGGCGTCGCCCCTCCTCGCCGATCTGCTCGAGCGCGGCCGGGCCGGCGGCTACCCCGCCGACATCAGGATGATCTACTCGGCAGCCGGTGACCTCTTCAACCAGCTGCCGAACGTCGGCAAGACGATCGCGGCCGCCGAGCGCCTCGAGTTCATGGTGGTCCACGACCACTTCATGACGCCGACGGCGCGCTACGCCGACATCGTCCTCCCGGCCACGACGTTCTGGGAGCGCAACGACGTCCACACGCCGTGGGCCGGCGCCGGCCACTACGCGATCTTCATGAAGAAGGCGATCGAGCCGGTCGGCGAGTGCCGCAACGATCTCGACATCTGCGCCGACCTGGCCGCCCGTCTCGGCCTGCAGGGCTACAGCGACCGCACCGAGGAGGAATGGCTCCGCGAGCTGACGCGGGACGCGATCGACGACTTCGAAGCCTTCCGGGAGTGCGGGCTGGCGCGGCTGCCGGCGCCCGAGGACGCCGTCGCCTTCGCCCGGGAGATCCGCGACCCCGAGCGCCATCCGTTCTCGACGCCTTCGGGCAAGATCGAGATCTACTCGATGGCGCTCGCCGCGAACCCCGATCCGTGCGGCCTCGGCATCATCCCGCCGATCCCGACCTGGATCCCGGACGACGCCGACCCGCGCCACGCCGATGCGCGCCATCCCCTGCGCCTCGTCACGCCGAAGTCGCGGGCGCGTACGCACTCGATCCACGACAACCAGCCGATCCTCATGCGCGCCGACCGCGACGACGTGTGGATCCACCCGGCCGACGCCGCCGCGCGCGGGATCAGCGACGGCCAGTCCGTGCGCGTCTTCAACGACCGCGGCGCCACCGTCCTGCCCGCAAGGGTGACGGACCGCATCGCCCCCGGCGTGGTCTCGATCAAGGAGGGCGCCTGGTTCACGCCGGACGCGTCCGGTCAGGACACGCGCGGATGCTCCAACGTGCTCATCGCCGACCGCGCATCGCCTGCGGGCGCGGCCCCGTTCAACACCTGCTTCGTGGACGTCACGCCGGCGCCGAGCCCGAGCCCTCGAGAGACCGCGGATCGCACGTCACCCTGACGAGCGACTCAAACCTGCCGCCATTCGCCCGCCTGCTCGAAGGCGTGAGCGGCGCGGTAGATGGTGCTCTCCTCCCAGTGCTTGCCGATCAGCATCAGTCCGATCGGGAGGCCGTCGGACTGGCCACAGGGAAGGCTCATGGCCGGATGTCCGGTCGCGTCGAACGGCGCCGTGTTGGCGATCATCTCGAAGGCGCGCTGGATGGAGATCTCGCGCGGCGCCCCGGCCGGCGGCAGCGGCGTGGCCTTGAGGGGCAACGTCGGCATCACGAGCAAGTCGAAATCAGCCAGCGCGGCATCGTAGGCCTCACGGAGCTTGCGGCTCAGATTCTGCGCCTTGGCGTAGAAATGGCCGCGGTAGTGCTTGACGAAGTAATGACCGACGAGCATCGACAGCTTGAGCGTGTCGGAGAGCTCGTCGGCACGGTGACGCCAGGCCGAGTGAGCGTCGAGCAGGCTCGTGACGAACAGGCCCCGCCAGTTCGTGCCGAAGCCGTTGCCCTTCATCATCAGCTCGGTGGCGCCCTCGAGCGCAATGGGCGACCAGATTGCCGGTCCCATCGCGTGCATCGGCACGGACACTTCGCCAACTTTTGCTCCGAGCTTGCCGAAGACGGCGGCGGCGCTCCGCACCTTCGCGTCGACGTCCTTCTCGGAGTTCGGATGTCCGAAGCCTTCCTTGACGAGGCCGATCCGGAGGCCGTCGACACCTCGCCCCAGCGCTTCGGTGTACGGCGCGGTGCGAGGGGCGTACTGGCGAGGATCGAGGCCGTCGGCGCCGGCCATCACCTCCAGCAGCAGCGCATTGTCGGCGACCGTGGCGGTCATGGGCCCGACGTGGTCGAGCGTCAGCTCGATCGGCATGATGCCGGTGTACGGCACGAGGCCGTGGGTGGGCTTCATGCCGTAGATGCCGCAGTACGACGCCGGGATGCGGATCGAGCCGCCCTGATCCCCGCCGATCGCCATGTCCACCTCGCCGGCCGCAACCAGTGCGGCCGAGCCCGATGACGAGCCCCCGGCCGAGTAGCCCATCTTGCGCGGATTGTGCACGGGGCCGGCCGCGCAGGTGTGGCTGCCGCCCGAGAAACAGAAGTACTCGCAGTGAGCCTTGCCCACGATCGTTCCACCAGCATCGAGAATGCGCGTGACGATGGTGGCATCGAGGTCGGGGACGTAGCCCTCGAGCGTGGAAGCACCGTTCATCATCGGGACGCCGGCCAGGCACACGTTGTCCTTGAGGACGATCGTCTTCGCCGCGAGCCTGCCGGTCGGCGCACCCTTGACGGTGGTCTTCACGTACCACGCGTTGTAGCGGTTCTCGGCGCCCTCCGGCCGGTAGCCCGGCGTGCGCGGGTACGTCACGGCCGGCACGTAGTCGGGCATGGCGGCGACGGCGTCGTACGCCGCGAAGCTGCCCGCCATCAGCGCGAGGAATGACTGGGCGTCGGCGTCGGACAGTGTGAAGCCGAGGTCGGCGGCCAGAGCATGGAGCTGGGCTAGGGTCGGTCGCGTCACCGGCATCGCTTGATCCTCCTCCGTCGGGCTTGCGGCCTGTTCTTCGGCACCGCGCACACGGCTGGCGACGCGAGCCTAGAAAGAACTCCCACCGGCGTCAAGCGCGGGAACGTCGCCGAGCGCTAGCGCGAGCCGGCGAGAAGCGGGCGGAGGTGCGGCCAGACCCGCTCGGCGATGATGCGATGCCCGGCCGCGTTGGGATGAATGCCGTCGGCGAGGTTGAGGCGCGCGTTGGCAGCCACGCCGTCGAGCAGGAACGGCACGAGCGGCACGCCGGTTCGGCGGGCGACGTCCGCGAAGACCGCGACGAAGTCCCCCGTGTATGCCGCACCGTAGTTCGGAGGCAGCCGCATGCCAGCCAGGAGGACCTTCACCTTTCGCGCCTTCAGCCGCTCGACGATCGCCGTCAGGTTGGCGCGTAGCGCGCTGATCGGCTGACCGCGGAGGCCATCGTTCGCCCCGAGCGCCACGATGACGATCTCCGGCTTGTTCCGGAGCACCCAGTCGAGCCGGGCCGCGCCGCCGGCGCTGGTGTCGCCGCTCACACCGGCGTTGACCACGCGATACGGAGAGGCCGTCCGTTGGAGTCGCGCCTCGAGCAGTGCCGGCCATGCCTCGTCGGGCGCGACGCCCAGGCCAACGGTGAGACTGTCGCCGAGAGCCACGATCACGCGGTCGCTGGCGGTGGCCTCGTACACGTGCGGCGCAGCCATCGCGAGCACGAGAGCGACCAGGAGGACGGCGCACCCGATCCGAAGCGGCCTCACGAGCCAAGTGTAGTATGGGTCAGATGATCCTCCAGGTGCGTGACCTCGTGATGCGGCTCCGGAGCGGCGGGCGCGACGTGACGATTCTCGACGGCGTGAGCCTCGACGTGACGGCTCGTGAGACGGTTGCCGTCACCGGTCCATCGGGCAGCGGAAAGTCCACGCTGCTCGGGCTCATCGCCGGGCTCGACCGGCCGACCGCCGGCTCCATCGTGCTGGACGGCGTGGAGATCACCAACCTCGACGAGAACAGGCTGGCGCGGCTGCGGCGGGACCGCGTCGGCTTCGTGTTCCAGTCCTATCACCTGATCCCTACCCTCACCGCCCTCGAAAACGTCGCGATGCCGCTCGAGCTGGCGGGCCGGCCGCGCCGCCTCGAGCGAGCCCGTGAGCTCCTCGACGCCGTGGGGCTCGTCGACCGCGCGGATCACTATCCGAGCCAGCTCTCCGGCGGTGAGCAGCAACGCGTGGCGATCGCCCGGGCGCTCGCGTTGCGGCCACCGCTCGTACTGGCCGACGAACCCACCGGCAATCTCGACTCGGCCACGGGCGCCCAGATCATCGAGCTCCTGCTCTCACTCAACCGGGAGCACGGGAGCACGCTCGTGCTGGTGACGCACGACGAGGCGCTCGCCGGGCGTGGTCAGCGCGTCGTCGCCCTTCGTGACGGGCGCGTCGTCGCCGGGGGATGATGCCGCTCATCCTGCGCCTCGCCTGGCGCGAAACGCGCGCAGGCTTCAGACACCTCGTCGTCCTCGTCGTCTGCGTGGCCCTCGGCGTGACCGCACTCGTCGCCGTCACCGGCTTCGCCGGCAACATCGACCGGGCGCTGGCGCGCGAGGGCAAGAGCCTGGTCGGCGGCGACGTGGAGCTTCGTTCCCCGCTGCCGCTCGATGCAGAGACCGAGGCGGCTCTCGCGGATTTCGTCGCCCGCGGCGCGACGATCACCCGCACGCGCGAGCTGGCCGCAATGGCCCGTCATTCCGAGCGGCGCTCGACCCTCCTGGTGGAGCTGAAGGCTGTCGCCGACGGCTACCCGCTTTACGGTCGACTCGAGACGCGCCCGGCCCGTCCACTGACCGAGCTTCTTGCCGGCGACGGAGCGTTGGCCGACGAGACGGCACTGGCGCGCCTCGGCGTGGCCATCGGCGACACCGTGCTCGTCGGGGACGTCACGGTGGTGATTCGCGGCGTGATCCTGAACGAGCCGGATCGCACGGGCCGGATCATTTCCCTGGGGCCGCGGCTCCTCGTGGCCGGGCCGACGCTCGACCGTGCCGGCTTGATTCGGCGCGGCAGCCGCGTGAGTCACCGCACCTTGCTGCGACTGCCGGACACTCTCGGGCCGGCCGCGGCTCGAGCCCAGCTCGCCGGCGTGATTTCCGATCCGTCCGTTCGTGTGAGCGCCTTCGACGAAGGCCGGCCCGGCTGGCGCCGCTTCTACGGTCAGCTCACGAGCTACCTCGGGCTCGTCGGGATGGCCAGCCTGCTGGTGGGCGGAGTCGGCGTCGCTGCTGCGGTACGGGCGTTCGTGGCGCGCAAGCGCGAGACCATCGCGATCCTCAAGTGCCTGGGCGCGACGTCGCGGCTACTGCTCGCCGCATACCTCGTCCAGGCGGCTGGCCTCGGTCTGATCGGCAGTCTTGCCGGCGCCGCGCTCGGCGTGGCACTGGCGCCGCTGGTGGGCACGCTCCTGTCGGGCCTCGTGCCTCTCGCGCTCGAAACGCGGCCCGAGGTGTGGGGGCTCCTCCGCGGCGTGGCGATCGGCACCGGGCTGACGATGCTCATCGCGCTCTGGCCGCTCAGCGAGGTGCGAGCCGCGCCGCCGTCACTGCTCCTCCGTCGCGACGTCGACGCCGGCGCCCGCCGACGGACGCGGCGATGGCTGGCCGCGCTGCCACTCGTGGCTGGCGCGTGCGCGCTTGTCCTCTGGCAGGCCGTGTCGCTCACCGTGGGCGCGATCTTCCTGGGCGCCGTCACAGCCGCGCTGCTCGTGCTCGCGCTACTGGCGCGCGGGCTCGCCTGGCTCGGTCGACGACGGCCCCGAATCCCTTCGCTCGCATGGCGTCAGGGGCTGGCCAACCTCGCGCGCCCGGGCGGCCACGGGGCCGGCGTCGTCGTCGCGCTCGGGATCGGCGTCATGCTCCTCGTCGCCGTCGGACTTCTCGAGGCGAGCCTCGGCCGGCAGCTCGACCTCGAGCGCCGGCGTGAGGCGCCGTCGTTCTTCTTCGTCGACATCCAGCCCGAGCAGCGCGAGCGCTTCGACAGCGTCGTCCGTCGCGTCTCGGGCGCCACGCCCGCCGTCACACCGGTGGTGCGCGCGCGGCTCGCCGCGCTGGACGGACACGCGATCACCCGCGCACTCGTCGAGCAGCGGCGTGCCGGAGGCGACGAGGCCATCGGGTACTACACCCGCGACTACGTCCTCACCGCGGCGTCGACACTGCCCGCGGGCAACGTGGTCACCGCGGGTCACTGGTGGGGCGACGGTGTGGCCGCCGGGCCCCAGGCGTCGGTCGAAGAGGCCGCCGCCCGTCATCTCCAGCTCGGCGTGGGCAGCCACATCGCGTTCGACGTACAGGGCGTGAGACTCGAGGCGCGGGTGACGAGTCTCCGACAGGTCGACTGGCAGTCGCTCACGACGAACTTCTTCGTCATCCTGTCGCCGGGCACGCTCGACGGCGCGCCCACGAGCTACGTGGCCACCGCGCGCGTACCGCCGTATGCCGAGGCGGCCGTGCAGGACGCGGTGGTGCAAGCGCTCCCCAACGTGACCGCCATCCCACTGCGTGACGTCCTCGAGCGGCTCGGGCGCTTGCTCGATCAGATGGCGGTGGCCGTACGGGCCATGGCGCTCTTCGCCATCTCCGCCGGGCTCGTCGTGATGGCCGGCGCGCTCGGCGCGAGCCGGTACCAGCGCCTGAGCGAGTCGATGATCTTGAGGACNCTCGGCGCCACGCGNAGCACGGTGGCCCGGGTCTTCGCCGTCGAGTACGCCTGCCTCGGCCTCGCCGCCGGTATCGGCGGAAGCCTGCTCGCGGCCGTGCTGGCCTGGGCCGTGCTCAGGTTCNTGCTCGACGCTCCCTGGGTGCTCGCGCCGCTGGCGCTGGTGCTCGGCCTGGCCTTGCCCACGGCGGTGGCGCTCGCCGTCGGAAGCCTGGCCACGTGGCGCCTGCTCGGCGAAAAGCCGCTGCCGGTGCTGCGCCGCGAGTAGATGGCGATGACCACGTCGCTGACCGCGGCTTGACGCCTCCGGGCTGACGACATAACGTCCCGTCGTGCTGCGCCGCCGAGCGTTTCTGGCCGGTATCGCGAGTGTCGTGGCCGCGCCGCTCGTCGGCGAGGGGCAGCCGGCGAGAATCCCGCGGGTCGGCGTGCTGACGCCGGTCACACCATCGGCGGCCAGCCCGTACGTCGAGGTGGCCCGCGAGGCGTTCCGTGAGCTTGGCTACGTCGAAGGACAGAACCTCATCCTCGAGCTGCGCTTCGCCGAGCGGGACGAGCTGCTTCCCGAGCGCGCGGCCGCGCTGGTGCGACAGGGAGTCGACGTCATCATGACGACCGGAACTCCCGCGACGCTGGCGGCGAAGCGGGCGACGACGACGATCCCGATCGTCATGACCGCGGTGAACGATCCCGTCGCGGACGGTCTCGTCGCGAGCCTCGCGAAGCCCGGCGGGAACGTCACGGGAAACGCCGTGCTGCAGCCCGAGCTCACCGCCAAGCAGCTCGAGCTCCTCAAGGAAGTGGCGCCCTCGGCGTCCCGCATCGCCATGCTGGCTCACGATGACGCGCCGGGACTCGCGGTGTTGTGGAAGGCGTCCGAGGAGCGGGCGGCGAGACTCGGACTGAAGCTGGAGCGCGTCGAGTGCGGCGCTCGGCGGACTTCGACGTCGCCTTCGGCGCGATCGTCAGGAGCCGGGTCGACGCCCTGCTGGCCGTCGCCGACCCGCTCGTCTACCTGCACATCGCGCGGATCGCCGACTTTGCGCTGAAGCAGCGGCTGCCCACGATCGCGTTCTTCAGCGAGTTCGTTCCGGCCGGCGGCCTGCTCGCCTACGGCCCGAGTCTTTCGAGTCTCACGCGCCGAGCGACCCTGTACGTCGACAAGATCCTCAAGGGCGCCAGGCCAGGCGATCTTCCCGTCGAGCAGCCGACGAAGTTCGAGCTCGCCATCAACCTCAAGACCGCGAAGGCGCTCGGCATCACCGTCCCCCAGTCGCTGCTGCTCCGCGCGGACCAGGTGGTTCAGTGAGAACGAACTCCAGAGCGTCGCCGTCCTCGAGCCCGAGACAGCTCCGCAGGTGAACCGCCGCAATCACCTCCAGCACGTCGTCGCCGTACCTCGTGACGTCGGGAACGATGACCGCCGCCGGGATGTCCCGAGGCAGGGTGATCGGAATGAGCCGCCCGCCGCATGTTTCGGGAGGTGACGGCGTCAGGACCAGCGCGCTTTCCTTCGACACGTCCCGCCAGCGCACGAGCATCTCGGGATCCGTGAGTCGCAGGTTCAACGTGCCCGGATAAGGATCGAATCCGAGCGATCGGTGGACGGCGCGACCGACCCACGGCAGGCTCATGAAGTGCGCGCCCTGCCCGACTCCCGACGCGACGGTTCCGCGCACTCAGACGACGCCTTCGGCTCGCAGCGTCGAGATCTCGCCGGCTGTCAGGCCGAGCAGTGCGGACAGAATCTCATCGGTGTGACGGCCGAGCGTGGCTCCGGCGTGCGTGACACGCCCGGGTGTTCGTGAGAGCTTCGGCACGACCGCGGGCTGCGGCAGCGTGCCCAATCCCTCGGCGGGAACGTCGACGATCATCCCGCGCGCGCGATAGTGCGGGTCGGCGAAGATGTCCGCCATGCTCATGATCGGCGAGTGCGGGATGTCGTGGCCCTCGAGCTCGGCCAACGCCTTCTCGTACGGGCGCGCCGCGAACCACTGCCTCATGAGGTCCACGATCACGCCGATGTGCTTCGGCCGCTCGGTCGCGGTGGCGAACCGGGGATCGCGCGGAAGCTCGGGCTGGCCGATCATCGTGCAGAGCCGCTCGAACAGGTGCTGCGCCGGCGCCGTGAACACGATCCACTTCCCCTCGAGCGTCCGAAATGCGCCGCCCGGCCAGCCCGCGTGCTGGAGCTCACCGCGCTCGCGGACGACGCCCTGCCGGCCGTAGAGCGTGGTCGTGTATTCCATGACGCGGAAGGCCGACTCGTAGAGCGCGGCGTCGATCCACTGGCCTTCACCGGTCGCGTCGCGGTGGCGTAACGCGGCCAGCACGCCGAACGCCGTGAACAACCCCGTCATGTAGTCGGGGTACACCGGCGTCGGGCGTGCCGGTGGCCGATCGGCGTGGCCGTTCACGTACCAGGTGCCGCCGAAGGCCGAGGCGATGGCCGCATAGCCCGGCCCTTGATTGAGCGGGCCCGTCTGGCCGAAGGCGGTGATACGCGCCATCACCAGACGCGGGTTGATCGCGTGGAGCGCCTCCCATCCCAGTCCCCAGCGCTCCAGCACGCCCGGCCGGAAGTTCTCGAGGACGACGTCGCAGTGGGCCACGAGCCGGCGCACGATGTCCTGTCCCTTCGCGGCGTGGAGGTCGAGGGTCATGAGCTTCTTGTTCCGGTTGTCGACCGCGAACCAGTACGAGCAACCGTCCTCCGACGGGCCGAGGCGGCGGAGGTCGTCACCCCGGCCAGGCATCTCGGTCTTGATCACCTCGGCCCCGAACTCCGCCATCAGCGTGCCGCAGAACGGGCCGGCGACCACCTGGGCCAGCTCGAGTACCCGAATGCCGTCGAGCGGGAGGCGTGCGTGCGTCATGGCGCCGGAGTCTAGCACTGACCGTCGCGTTGCTCGTTGACGGCTGTGAGCCTAAAGGTTGGCGAGCGACCGGAGGCGCGGGTCGAGCTCGTCGCGCAGGGCGTCACCGACCAGGTTGACGGCCACGACCGTCAGCATGATGCAGAAGCCGGGAACGGAGGAAATCCACCAGGCGCGCAACAGGTAGCTGCGGCCGTTGCTCAGGTCGATGCCCCACTCGGGGATCGGCGGACGAGGGCCGAGGCCGAGGAAGCTCAGCGAGGCGCCGAGGATGATCGACCAGGCGATGGCCACCGTGGAGAGCACGATGATCGGCGCCACGACGTTGGGCAACACGTGCTGGACGGCCACGCGCGTCGGCCAGCAGCCGAGCGCTCGCGCCGCCTCGACGTAGACGTTCTCCCTCACGGAGAGCACGTCACCGCGCACGAGGCGCACGAAGGTCGGGATCAAGGACACGCCGACGGCCAGCATCACGTTCACCGTGCCCTGCCCGAGCACGGCGACGACGACGAGCGCCATCAGCGTCCCGGGAAAGGCCATCATGATGTCGATCAGCCGCATGACGAGGAGGTCCGTCCAGCCGCCGATGACGCCACAGGAGAGGCCGAGGACGACGCCGGCGGCGAGCGCGACCGCCACGGCGCCGAGGCCCGTGAGCAGCGAGAGGCGCGCGCCCATGATCGCGCGACTGAGGATGTCACGCCCGTACTGGTCCGTGCCGAACGGATGCCGGAGCGTCGGCGGCGACAATGCCTCGGCCGGCTTCACCTGGATGGGATCGTACGGCACGAGGGCGGGAGCGAAGAGCGCCGTCAGCCCGATGACGGCGAGGACCACGGCGCCGACCAGGGCCGCCTTGCGCCGCCGCAGCAGGCGGGACAGCATCACGCCTCGGCGACGTCCCGGTGGCGGATGCGCGGATCGAGGGCCGAGTACGACACGTCGACCAGCAGGTTGGTGAGCACGTAGCCGAGCGCGCTCACGAGGACGACGCCCTGGATGAGTGGATAGTCCTTGTCGAGCACGGCTGTCACGGCGAGCCGGCCCATGCCCCGACGCGAGAAAACCGTCTCCACGATGATCGTGCCGGCGAGCAGATTGCCGAGCTGGACGCCGATGATCGTCGTCACCGGAATGAGCGCGTTGCCCAGGGCGTGCTTCAGCGTGACGCCCCATTCCGAGAGCCCCTTCGCGCGGGCGGTCGAGATGTAGTTGTTCTGCAGAACCTCGAGCACGCTCGAGCGCACGAGGCGGGCGATCACGGCCGAGTAGTTGAGCCCGATGGTGGCCGCGGGCAGGATGAGGCGGCTCAGGCCGCCCTGGCCGGTCGCGGGCAGCCAGCCGAGCTGCAGCGAGAAGATCAAGATCAGCAGCAGCCCGAGCCAGAAGCTCGGCATCGAAACGCCGCCCAGGGCCACCAGCATCGCCGCGCGATCGATCCAGGTGTCGTGCCGGACCGCGGCCAGCAGGCCGAGCGCCACCCCGATGCAGACGGCGATCACGATCGCCGTCCCGGCGAGCTCGAGGGTGCTCGGCAGCTGGTCGCCGATCTCCTCGATGACCGGCCGTCGCGTGAAGATCGAGCGCCCGAAGTCGCCGACGACGGCGCGGCCGAGAAATCGGACGTACTGCACGACAAGCGGATCGTCGAGGCGAAGCTGGGCGCGCAGCTCCCGCTCCTGCTCGGGCGTCGCGTTCGCGCCACTCAGGATCGCGAGCACGGGATCGCCGGGGAGCACGTGGATGATCGAGAAGACGACCACCGACACGCCGACGACGACCGGCACCGACATGAAAATCCGGCGCCGGATGAACGTGAGCAGCGAGCGCTACCTCGTCAGGCCGACGTCGTAGAGCACCGGAAACGTCACCACGTTGAAGGCATAGCCGGAGACGTCCTTGCGCACGCCCACGACCGTCACCTGATCGACAAGCGGGATCCCGGCGCCCATCTCGAGCAGCACGCGCTGGGCCTTCCGGTAGAGCTCCATCCGCGGCCCTTCGTCCACCGTCGCGGCGGCCTGGTCCAGCAGCTTGTCGACCTCCGGGTCGGACAGCCGCGGCGGGTTGAAGGCTTGCAGGCGGCTCGTGTGGAAGTTCGTCGTGAGGATCGATGGATCGGGGAACCACCAGTTCAGCTCGCCGATGCCGTGCTCGCCCTTGCGCCACGCCTCGTACATCTGCACGCGGGGCTGCTCACGCAGCTGCACGTCGATCCCGACCTCACGCGCCATGCCCTGGACGAGGGGCGCCATCTCCTCGTAGCCGTTGTTGGTGCCGAAGATCCAGAGGATCTCCAGCCGCTTGCCGTCCTTCACCCGGATCCCGTCGGTGCCGGGCTTCCAGCCGGCGTCGTCGAGGATCTTGCGGGCGCGCCCCGGATCGTACGGGAAGAGCTCCTTGGCCACCGGAACGTACCCGGGCGTGGGCGGCTGGATGAGCGAGCCTGCGGCCTGGCTCTGGCCGTGGAAGACGACCCGCACGACGGCGTCCTTGTTGATGGCGTGGTGCAAGGCCCGCCGCACCGCGAGATCGTTCGTCGGGAAGCGCTGGACGTTGGGGAAGATCGTCCACGGCGTGCCCGCCGGGACGCCGCGCAGGATCCTCACGTCGGAGTTGCGCTCGAGCGCGGCCACGTCGGCGTAGGACAGGTCCTCGGCGATGTTCGCCTCACCGGTCTGAAGCACCGCCGTCCGCGTGGTCGCCTCGGGCACGAAGCGCCACGTGACCTCCTCGAGATAGGCCGGGCCGCGATGCGCGGCGGACGCCGGCGGCCAGGCGTAGTCCGGGTTGCGCACCAGCGTCACGTGGCTCTTCGGTACCCACTCCCTGACCATGAACGGCCCCGTGCCGACCGGCCGGCGTGAGAAGTCCTGGCCCATCTTCTGCACCGCCGTCGGGGAGATGGGCGCGAGCGGCGAGAGCGCGGCCATCCTCAGAAACGGCGCGTACGGCTGCTTGAACCGGATGCGGACGGTGTGGGCGTCGACGACGTCGGCGCCGTCGTAGGGGCCGAGGAAGGCACGGGCGACGCCGGGCGCGCCGAGTGGCTCCTGGATCCGGTCGAACGTCGACTTGACGGCGGCTCCATCGAACGGCGTACCGTCGTGGAACTTCACGTTCTTGCGCAGCTTGAACGTATAGCTCTTGCCGTCGCGCGCGACCTCCCACGACTCCGCGAGTCCCGGCCCGATCTTCCCGTCTTTGGGATTGATCACGGTCAGCGTGTCCATGAACTGGATCAGGATCTTGCGCGTCGCGGCCCGGTTCGTGATGTGCGGGTCGAGCGTGTCGATGTCCTGCCGGGCGGCGAAGACGATCTTGCCACCAGGCTTCGCCTGCCCGTGCGCCGCCAGCGGCGCAACCAGGAGCAGCACAATCGCCGCGATCGTTCTCATGATCGTCTCCTCGCGCTCACGCGCAGAGCTGGTGAGTCGCGTACGCGATGGCCCGGGCCGCCGTGACGAGATCTTTCAGCGGAACGCGCTCATCCGGCGTCGGCCACTCCTTGTAGATGCGGATGTCGCCGGCGCCGTACTGCACGGTCGGGATGCCGTGGGCCATGAGGATGTTGCCGTCGCCGACGTTCCCGAGCCGTCCCCAGCCGCCGACGACGGCCGGCGAGCCGGTGGCGAGCCGCTGGCCTTCGGCGAGGGAAGTGACGAGGCGATGATCCGCCTTCACCTCCATCGGATCCTGGAACCACCCATCCTCCATGCCGTTGGCGGGGATGGTCATCTCCGCGTCGAACGCGGGATGATCCTTCTTGATGTCGGCGAGGAGTCGCTGTACGTCGTCGCGAACGGACTTGAGAGTTTGGCCCGGCACCGTCCGCAGCTGGAAGATCATCTCGCACTCTCGGCTCGACATTCCCGTGTAGCTCTTCTGGTAGTAGTGCTCCTTGTGCATCGTGTCGAAGGTGTGCGTCGGAAAGCCCGGGAGCTCCGCGTGCGGCCGGTAGCGGAGCCACCCACCGGGCTTGATCTGGTCGAGGCTCGGCCCGATGCGCCGCATGATCTCGGCCTGCTGCTCGATCGGGTTCATGTACTGCGCCTTGGCTTCCTTGCTGTACCGGAAGAACAGCTCGGGGCTCTTCGTCTTGATGCGGACCATGACGATCCCGACGCAGACGTTGGCGATGGTGTTGGCGGAGTGCTCCATGTTGATGGCGAGGTCGGTGCGCACGCCCTTCTTCATGAGCGCGCGCGTCCCGGCGCCACCGAGCTTGTGGGCCACCACGGGACAGACGACGACGTCGCCGCGGAGGCGGACGCCCGAGCGGACGATGGCTTCGACGGCGCAGATGGCGGCCACGACACCGCCCTTGTCGTCGTGGGCGCCCATCCCCCACACCCAGCCGTCCTCGAACTTGGCGCCGTACGGATCAACGCTCCAGCCGCTCATCTCCACGCCGGGATCCATGTGGCCGTTCAGCATCAGGCTCGGCCCGCCGCCCGTGCCCGGAAGCCTCGCGATGGGCTGACGCGTCTTCTGGCCGGGCTTCGTCCAGTGGGTGACCTCCATCATCTCCACGTCGAGGCCGAGATCGGACATGTAGTGGGCGAGATGATCGGCGAGCGGACCTTCCTCGAACGTGGTGCTCGGGATACGGATCGCGGCCTGCTCGAGCCTCAGGACCTGCTCGTCGCTGATCCCCGCGACGATCTTCTGCCAGTCGGCGGCGGCCATGGGCGTGCTCGCTCCTACTCGATCACGAACATCTGGTCGGTCCCGAGCTTGTCCGAGATGAGCTGCGGCCCGCCCGCCCGCACGACCACCATGTCCTGGATGTGGTAGTACTCCCGGGCCGGCTCGAGCGCGAGCACCATGCCTTCCTCCAGCACGATCTTGTTGCCGCGCGAGATCACCGGCTCCTGCTGGTGCCACCAGCAGCCGACGCCGTGGCCGGCGAGCTGGCTCGTGTAGGACCAGCCGTGCTTGGCGAATTCCTTGACGACGAACTCGTAGACCTCGCCCGCGGAGACGCCGGGACGGCAGCGGTCGATCGTCATGCCGTAGATCTCGCGGGTGATGCGATAGTCGCGGACCTGTTCCGCGCTCGGCCTGCCGAGGACCGCGTTGCGCGACTGATGCCCGGGATAGCCGTCGACGTAGGCCACGTAGTCGGTGCGAACCACGTCACCCCTCTGCCACGTGCTGTCGCTCTCGCCCGCGTAGGGAATGAGGTTGCGGCTCGAGTTCAGGATGCCGTGAGCCCAGTTGGCGCCGCGGCGCAGGCAGCTGCCGATGAGGCGGCTGTGCACGGCGCGCTCGGTTTCACCCGGTTTGATGGTGGGAAAAACCTCGAGATACGCGTCGTCGAGGAGGTCGGCGCCCGTCTTCAGCAGCCGGATCTCCCCTTCCGTCTTGATCCATCGCACCTCGTCCATCATCGCGGCGCAGTCGACCATGTGCAGTGACGGCAGCTCGCGCTGGACCTCCTCCCAGTGCGCCGCGCTCACGTAGTTCTTCTCGAACCCGACCCGCTCACCGCCGAGCCCGAGCGTTTTCAGGACGTGGGAGAGGCGCCGGTACGGCGACTCGCTGTAGGCGTCGTACACCTCGATGCGCTCGACCCACGAATCGCGACGCGTGAGGCCCTCGGCGATCTTGTTCAGCACGATGACGGGTTCACCGTTCCGGGGCCACACGAGCAGGACACCGCGCACGGAGTCGGGGAGATCGAGATGGCGCGCCAGCGTCCCCGGATAGGCGAGGCCGGACAGATACGTGAAGTTCTGTCCCGAGCGCACCACCACCGCGGCGAGACGGTGACGATCCATGTGCTGGCGCAGGCGGGCGACGTTGGCGATGA
>JGI25382J43887_10000131_pt1 | contig 18901 bp, 17 predicted proteins | sample GraSoi013_1_40cm_3_FD_43887 | JGI IMG/M metagenome (IMG submission 43887) | reverse complement strand
TGGCCATATACAAAGGTGAGCAAGTAGAGGTCATAGCCGTCGTTCGCTGCAAGCGAAGCAGCATAGCAGATAGAATCGAGTCCACCACTTACAATACACACNGCCCCCGGCTTAGCCATGANGATGATTTGAAAGGGTGACTATTTTGTNTATCTCCAAATGATCTTCTTATGCTGCGGATACGTTNCGATAAGCTCAACTCTCTTGCCAAGTACCCAGTCGCGGTAGTCAAATCCAGGCGACATGGTGCAGCCAAGAAGGCAGTACGATTTCTTGCTATCAAGCGACGCAGCAAACCAGGTGTCGGCCTTTATGACTGCCTGGGGAGTTCCGCCACTGCCTATTTTTATTTTAGACAATTTTCCATCACTGGCTATNGCATAGAGCGTGATTGAACTGCCCACGTAATGGTGCCAGATCTCGTCTGACTTGAGCTTGTGAAATGCGGAGAACTGGTCTCCCACGAGCATGTAATAGATTGCAGATGAAATACTTTGCGACCCATCGTGCCCTTCAAAATCTACAACTGTATCAGATCTGTATGTTTGCTTGAAGTAGCCGCCTTCGGGGTGCTTTTCAAGCCCGAGCTTTTTGACCAACCGCGCGGCCTCTTTGTTCAACGCGCGAGTATCATGCCTGCAATTTATTAAATCTTGAAAGACATTAATGCGGGCTGGGCCAGAACAAGCTTAAATTGATTATCGGCTTGATTGGCAAGGCCAATGTCGGCAAGTCAACATTCTTTAACGCAGCAACAGAGCTTGCAGTGCCTGCAGCCAATTACCCTTTTACAACGATCGAGCCTAACGTGGGCGTCGCCTATGCGAGAGTAAAATGCGTCTGCCGCGAGTTTGGGGTTCAGGACAATCCTGTACACTCGATCTGCATCGACGGCAACAGGTTCATCCCTGTAAAGCTGGTCGACGTGGCCGGCCTCGTCCCGGGTGCCCACGCAGGCAAGGGTCTTGGCAACAAGTTCCTTGACGACGCNAGGCAAGCCGACGCGCTCATACACATAGTGGATGCTTCAGGCTCGACAGACAACTGTGGCAGGTCGGTGCCGGCGGGAACGGGCGATCCAATGTTTGACATCCAGTTTGTAGAGGAAGAGTTCGACCTGTGGCTTGCTGCTCTAGTCGGGANGGACTGGGCCAAAAATGCCAGAGAAGCCGAAGGACTGGGGCAAAAGCTGGAGCAGCTGCTTGCAAAGAGGCTGTCCGGCCTTGCAATAACAGAGCAGCACGTGTCAGCAGCAATTCATGCGTCAGGCCTTGGAATGAAAAAGCCGGTGAGCTGGACAGAGGACGACATACTTACCTTTTGCAAAATATTGCGCTCAAGGGCAAAGCCTTTTGTGATTGCGGCCAACAAGGCCGACCTGCCCTCGGCAGACGCAAACATCGCGAAGATGAAGTCAGCAGGCCTTGAAGTGATCCCGTGCGCTTCAGAAGCCGAAGCGCTCCTAAGAAAGGCATCAAAGAAAGGCGTTCTTCACTATCTGCCCGGCGACAGCTCGTTTGACCTCAAGCCTAATGTTGCATTGAATGCGCAGCAGGAGAAGGCACTTGACATTGTGAGGACGCTGATTCAAAAATATGGTTCCACCGGTGTCCAGGAAGCGATCAANATAGCATGTTTCAAATTGCTTCACAACATCGCTGTCTACCCTGTGGAAGACGAGTTCAAGTTGATAGACAAGAAAGGAAACATCTTGCCCGATGTCAGGCTATTGTCCGAAGGCTCTACTGCCAAGGACCTAGCAGAGACAGTGCATGCCGACCTTGCAAGAGGGTTCTTGTACGCCGTCAACGCAAGAACAAAGCAGAGGATAGGCGCCGATCACAGGCTGAAAAGCGGCGACGTGATTAAAATAGTGTCGGCGACAAGCAGGGGATAGCAATGCTGTGCTTAGGGATTGAAAGCACCGCGCACACGTTTGGATGTTCTGTGGTTGAATCAAAAGGTAAAGTGCTCTCTGACGAGCGCGACGTGTACAAGGCGCCTGAAGGAAGTGGGATACATCCAAGGGATGCCTCACGTCATCACATGGAAGCCTGCTCCGCTGTTTTACGCCAATCATTGTTATCTGCTGGCGTTTCGATGAAGGACATAGACATTGTAGGCTATTCTGCCGGGCCCGGGCTCGGGCCTTGCCTTCGCGTCGGCGCTGTTGCTGCAAGGACTCTGGCCGGCTTTTACAAAAAGCCGCTAGTGCCCGTCAACCACGCCCTCGGGCACCTGGAGCTTGGGGCGATGCTCACCGACGCTACTGACCCACTCGTCCTGTTAGTGTCTGGAGGACACACTATGATACTTGCATTCTCTCACGGAAGATGGCGTGTCTTTGGCGAGACACTTGACATCACTGTCGGCCAATTGCTTGACCAGTTTGGAAGGACGCTTGGCTTTGCATCGCCATGTGGCGGCAGGATTGAACAACTGGCAGTCCAGTCGGCCGGTAAATACATGCAGCTGCCATACATCGTCAAGGGAAACGATGTTTCGTTTTCCGGACTCCTGACCGCTGTGACAAAGCTTGCATCCGAGGGGGTAGAGGCGACTGACACATGCTACTCTCTGCAGGAGACGGCATTTGCGATGCTGGCAGAGGCAGTCGAGCGCGCCCTTTCATTCACCGGCAAGAAAGAGATGATGATAGTAGGTGGAGTCGCGGCAAACAAGAGGCTTGCCCAGATGCTTGAAGCTGCGTGCGGCCGCCAGGGCTCCAAGCTGTTTGTGTGTCCGTTAAAGTTCGCCGGCGATAACGGCGCACAGATCGCNTGGACCGCGATTCAGCAATATCAGGATACAAAAAAGCAGATCAAAGTAGAAAAATCGTTTGTGCAGCAGTCCTGGCGGCTGGACACCGTGGACGTCAGCTGGCGCCGATGAGCTGCTTTATTTGGCGCTCCCACTTGCCGTTGTTAAACACCCCAAACTTGTAAGTCTCATTGTCGGACACTACAACCAGCTTTTTTACAAGGAACCCCTCAGCCCTGACAGACGAAATCTTCGCCAGCGGTATGTCAAGTGCAATGTCGCCCTCTTTTTTTGACAGGGTGGCTAACCTGCCCTGCGTCTTTTGGAAGACCAGCCTGCGGTCAGTAAGGAAGAGCAAGCCATTTCTCAGCTTATCCTCGGCGCAGTCTTCGTCAAGAAGTACTTTTTCGCCGGGCGCCGGCTCGAAACTCACCACCTTTTTATCTCGAAGGCCGAGGCTATATTACTATTGCAGCCACGGCTGATGAAAAGGGGTGCGGAGGCAGACATCTATCTTGTAGAATGGGGCGGCAAAAAGGCAGTCTCCAAAGTACGAACTCCCAAGCCATATAGGCATCAAGAGCTGGACTCTGCGATCAGGAAGCACAGGACAGTCCATGAGGCCAACTTCATGTCCACAGCCAAGGCCGCCGGTGTCACGACGCCGTTTGTACATTTTGTTGATCCTGTCAAGGCCGAAATAATAATGGACTTTGTGGAAGGCGAAAACGTTAGGGTCGGGATAACGCCTGACCTCTGCTACGAAATGGGCCGCTACGCCGCCATGCTGCATGCAAATACTATAATCCACGGTGACCTGACGACTTCAAACTTCATAGCAAACAAGAAACTCGTCTTGCTGGACTTCGGACTGTCGTACTACTCGGAACGTATTGAAGACCTGGCAACTGACATTCGATTGATAAAAGAAGTTTTTACCAGCGCGCACATTGTAGTCAAAAAGGCATTTCCACGTTTTGTACAAGGATACGCAAGCATCGCTGGCAGGAAACGAACAGACAAGATCTTGGAAAATGTCAGAGAAATAGAGCAGCGCGGCAGATACGCGCGGGTGACTTGATATTGCGAGACGTAACCTTTGCAAGCACCAATCAGAACAAGTACCGCGAAGTTCAGTCGATACTCTCAACTCACGGCGTTGCCGTCGACTTTGCGGAGATAAACCTAGCTGAGATTCAGTCAGACTCGCTTGAAGAGATTGCCAGGGAAAAGGCCAAGAGCGCGTTTGCCTACGTCAGCAGGCCGGTGATCGTCGAAGACGACGGACTGTTTATTGGCGCCTTGAAAGGCTTTCCGGGCCAGTACTCGTCGCACGCTTACAAGACAATAGGAAACGACGGCATCATGAAGCTGCTTGCAGGCTCAGCCAACAGGACGGCGTCATTTCGGTCCCTCATAGCATTCTATGATGGCGAACACCTGTCAATATCAGAGGGAAGCGTTGAAGGCAGTATATCCTATGAAATAACCAAAGGCGGCTGGGGTTTTGACCCAGTCTTTGTCCCTGCCGGCACAAGCCTAACCTTTGCGCAATTAAAAGAGAGAAAAAACGAGTACTCACACCGCAAGAGGGCGCTTGACAACTTTGCAAAGTGGTACCTGAAGCTATGACGCCGGCATTATGTATTCCTTAATCCACCTGTCGGTGTAGCGCGCTTGGTTCTGCAGCACCACTATTCTCGAAACCTCGCTCTCGTCCATCATCTTGAACGAGGACATCTTTTCGCACAACTGTACTGCAAAGTCCCTCACCTCCTGCATTTCCAACATGTGATCCTGTTCCAGCCGCCGATTCGACATACCGATGTGCATGTACGATTTCAGCTCAATAAAGTGGGGATTCCCCTTCGCCATCATTTCACCAAACTCGCCGACAAAATTCTTGCTGTCGTTGTACCCCCTTATCAGGGTCATGCGGAGTACCGTCCTTGTATTGACGGTAGCGAGGAAGCGTAGGCTCTCCCACCATCGCTCCCATGCGTCTTTGTGCAGCGGCCTGTTGATCTGGTGGAACATCTTTTTGTTGGACGCGTTGGTCGACAGGTAGATCTGTGTGGGCAACGCGTCTTCGGCAGTGAGCCTCCTAAGCATGTCGGGCTCCTGCCCGTTTGTAACAAGAAAAATCGACTTTGTAGCCTTGAGCGACTTCAAATATTTTATCAGCTTCGGTAGCTTTGGATACATCGTCGGTTCGCCTGACAACGAAATAGCATAATGGGCGGGGAGCAATGACTCATCAAGCTTGCGCTTGTCGTTCTTTGTGTTACCGTAATATCCGTTTATCAGCTTTTTTCGCTCAGCCATCAATTGCTCGACTATTACGTCTGGCTCGTCCACCAGCTCCTCCGGCATTTCAAGCGTGTCATAAAATTCGGTAGGCCGCCAGCAGTAAATGCATCTGTTCTCGCAGTTCATAGCAGCCGGCGTCATCTCCATGCACTGGTGTGTTGAGATCCCATAGAACTTGTGCTTGTAACAGTTGCCTTCGTTTGCAAACGACTTTCTTGTCCAGTGGCACAGCTCCACTGCAGAGTGGTTGTAGACGCCGTATTTCGCTTTCTGCAATCTTGCCTTGAGCTGGGGAGTTATCTGGATCAGATTGTCAGTAGAATGCGAAACGTGCTCGTCAGAGCAGCTCATCTCTGCAAGATGGGTTACAGATCAGATTTAAGTTTTGCACTGTATGGACTAATCGCCGTGGCAGTCGACACTGAAATGATAATGCAAGTGGGACTCGAGCTCGCCGGCTGGAAGAAAATGCCTGCGGATAGCGCCGTGCACGTAAAGGGTAAAAACATTAGCAAGGTGCTGATCGCAATCGACGTCGGCACGGCAGAGCTCATGCTAGCACAGCAGCTTGGATGCGGAGCCGTCATTGCGCATCACCCGCTTGGAATAGCCTCTGTCAACTTTTACAAAGTGTTTGACAGGCACGCGGACTTTATGGCAGAGCATGGCGTGCCAAAAAGGATCTCACAGCAGGCCGTGGAGAAGCTCAAAGAGCGGGTTGAGACGCGCAACCACGCCGATATTTACGACGACGTTGTCGGAGCAGCGAGGGCGCTTGGCATGCCGCTTGTCAATATCCACCAGCCGTGCGACGAATACATGCGGCAGGTGATCCTGCGCGCTATCAAGTCCGGCAAAACAGAATTCGTGTCAGACATTGTCCGATCCATCAGCAAAATAGCTGAATTCAAGAACGCGGCAACAAGGGTGCAAGTGAGGCTTGGCGGCGAAAAGAACAGGGCCGGCCACTGGGCACTGGTGGTGGCTGCGGGCACTAACGGCGGCTATCACATTGCAAAAGCGTACTTGCAGCACGGTGTTTCTACCATCATTTACCTCCATGTCGACTACAACGATCTGACGAAAATGAGGGAAGACAAGCTTGACGGCAACTTGGTGGTCATGGGGCATCTTGCAGGCGACTCGATAGGCCTCAACGGTCTAGCAGGGCGGCTCGAACATTCGGGTGTTGAAACCATTCGCGTCGGCATCCTCACAAGCAAATGATCGAACGATTATATACTGTACTCGTTGCAAATTTTCTGGCGGCCTTCGTAGTATAGCTTGGTCAGTATAGGCGGCTGTGGCCGGTTTCTCGAGAAACTTTTCGGCAGAAACCGCTTGAGGAGGGTTCAAATCCCTCCGAAGGCCCCATTTTTCAATACCTGCCGGTAGGTCTTGTTCAAATAATAAAAAGAAGGAAAAAAGGCTGTTTACAGCCTTGGAGCGAAGTTGAACTTGCCGTACCTTGTAGTTGCAACGATGATTCCGACGATTGCTATAGCCAATATGATTGCAGCTATTGCGCCGAACTCTGGAATTGCCCACGTGCCTACGATGTCAATTGATTGAGTGCCTTGCTCAAAGTCGATGGACAGTGTTCTTCTATCTGCTGTTTGCTCTGTTTGATCCCAAGTGTCTAATGGCACATCATCCGCGAACAAGGTAAAGTTTTCGTCAGCTCCTGATCTAAGATCTGATCCAGCCCTAGCATCAATAACGTTTCTTGGAAGTCTGATTAGCAGGTTTCCAGCAGCTGTTGAGTTGATTGTTATTGTCAGGTCGGATGTTGCTGTGCTTGGTACCATGTTTTGAACTGTGCCACCTGTAATCTTGTACTGTACTNGGTACGAGTCATTTCCGACTTTGATGGTGAATGTACTCCATCCTCCTGGTGTTCCCACACTAGCCGTGTATTGGAATGTCGCTTGGTTGGTTGTGGTGCCCTTGTAGCTAACAATTACTGTATATGTACCGCTACCATCAGAGTTCATCAGGCCGCCTGCACGGAACTTGTAGCTGTACGATCCNTCAGGGTTAGCAGGGAACTGATCGATCACGTCAATGTTATGCGGACCCTTCACTTGTATCAGAAGTGGTTGGTTTATTGCCGTCGCGTTCAGATTGCCTGTGACTGTGATGTCGTCACCGGAGGCGTAGCTCGACTTGCCCGTCTTCACTGTGAGCGTTGCTGTCTGTGCATACGCAGCACCTACCAACGCGACAGATGCAACGGATGCCAGTAATATTGCCATTAATGCATATGCTTTATAGTCCATTATCCCTCATGCACACCTAACACGCTATAATTGCATTACTATTTATCCTTTTTGTGCAGAAACTCTAACAAGTTTGATCATTTTGGACAACCTGAATAAATACAGCTTCTCAATTTTCAAAAGAAATATCAAATTCCTGGCCAATAAATTGCGAATACTTATATATGCTCACNGGATATTCATTAAATTTGACTTGATGTTTTCTCAGCAGAANCTATTTTCCTGTTTGGAGGCGCGCTACATTGTCTGAAAAAAAGGTCATTAAGATAACAAACCANGCTTACCAGCCAAAGCACGAAATCCTGCCCAAGAAGGATGCGGAGGAAATCCTGAAAAAATACAACACCAAGCCAAGCCAGCTGCCATACATCATGATAAGTGACAAGGCTTTGGAAGACTTGGATGTCCGGCCCGGCGACATCATCAAAATAACTAGAAAGAGTCCAACGGCGGGTGAAAGTGTATATTACCGATATGTCGTAGAGGGTTGAGTCTTCAATGATAGAGAATTCTATTGAGATGTGGCCAATCATCAATGACATTTTGCGAAGAGAAGGTGTTGCAAGGCAGCACTTGAACTCTTATAACGAATTCATGGAACGCGGATTACAGAGCATAATTGACGAAGTAGGCGAGATCGAAATTGAAACTGCGGAATACCCGTACAAGATCAAACTGGGCAAGATAAAGCTCCAGCAGCCAAGGATTATGGAGCTTGACGGTTCTATTACGCATGTCGCGCCGATGGAAGCCCGTCTCCGCAACCTTACCTACGCTTCACCGGTCATGCTAGAGTGCAGCGTCGTAGAGGACGGTAAGATCCTTGAATCGCGGTTTATCCACATCGGCGACATGCCAGTTATGGTCAAGTCCAACACCTGCATATTGCACAATCTGCCGGAGAGCAAGCTTGTCGAGTTCGGAGAGGACCCGCGNGACCCCGGCGGATACTTTATAATCAACGGCTCCGAGCGCGTCATCGTCGGACTTGAAGATCTTTCATACAACAAGATAATCGTGGATGCTGAGGAAACCACCGGAACCTTGCTTTACAAGGCAAAAGTATATTCTTCAATAGTCGGCTACAGGGCGAAACTTGAACTGGTAATGCGCCCGGATGGCTCTATAGTGACTAAGATCCCCGGCTCGCCAGTTGATATTCCATTGATCACGCTGATAAGAGCGCTCGGCCTCGAGTCTGATAAGGACATTGCAGATTCTGTCTCACTCAATGAAACAATCCAGGACGAGCTCGAGCCTTCGTTTGAAAAGGCTGGCGATGTCAACACGAGCAGGGATGCTATCGTCTATATCAGCAAGAGAATTGCGCCCGGCATGCTGGAAGAATTCCAGATAAAGAGAGCTGAAACATTGCTTGACTGGGGTCTTTTGCCACACATTGGCAAGAACCCCGACAACAGACACGAAAAGGCATTGTTCCTGGGCGAAGCAGCGAGCAAACTCATCGAGCTCAAGATGGGCTGGATAGACTCTGATGATAAAGATCATTATGGCAACAAGGTGATCAAGTTCGCCGGCCAGATGCTTGCAGACCTATTCAGGACTGCTTTTCGCAACTTGATACGCGACATGAAATACCAGCTCGAGCGCTCGGGCCAAAAGCGCGGTATCAACGCAGTCGCTGCAGCAGTCCGACCAGGCATTGTTTCTGACAAGCTGAACAACGCCATTGCAACAGGCAACTGGGGCAGGGGTAGGGTTGGAGTCACGCAATTGCTTGACAGGACAAACTACATGTCCACCATTTCGCACTTGCGCAGGATCCAGTCGCCGCTCAGCAGGAGCCAGCCAAACTTTGAGGCAAGGGACCTGCACGCAACGCACTTTGGTAGGATCTGCCCGGCGGAGACTCCTGAGGGCTCTAACTGCGGACTAGTCAAGAACCTCGCGCTGTCGGCAATAATTTCGGTCAATGTTCAGAGCGCCGAGGTCACTGAAAAGCTGTACGAGCTTGGAGTGCAAAACGTGGAAGAGGCCGATGAGGACCTGAGGGAATCTGGCACGAGGGTGTTTGTCGATGGCAGGCTGATAGGTTACGTCGAAAAGGGGGAGCACTTGGCCGACACGCTTAGGTCGATGAGGAGGTCTGGCAAGATCCATCCACACGTCGGAATCTATCTTTACAGCTCGCAGAACGATAGTGCCACAAAGCGACTCTACATCAGCTGCAATGCAGGCAGGGTGCTGCGACCGCTCGTGGTAATAAGGGACAACAAGCCGCTCGTAACGTACGAGGTTATTGAAAAGGTATCGAAAAAGTTCCTTTCATGGAACGACCTCCTATACATGGGAGTGATTGAGCTTACAGACGCAAACGAGGAGGAGAACTGCTACGTCGCAATCGATCCTAAAAAGCTGGAGCCAAAACACACACATTTGGAGATATTCCCATCAGCAATTCTGGGCGTGGGCGCTTCCATAATCCCGTACCCAGAGCACAACCAGTCGCCTAGGAACACATACGAAAGTGCGATGGCAAAGCAGAGCCTTGGATTTTCAACGCCGCTGATGAACGCAAGCACGTACGTTAGACAGCATTTCATGCTGTACCCGCAGACGCCGGTAGTAAGCACAAAGGCCATAAACCTGCTTGGGCTCGAGGATCGTCCAACGGGCCAGAACGCTGTCGTTGCCGTGCTTCCGTTTGAAGGCTATAATATCGAAGATGCCGTAGTGTTCAACAAGTCGTCAGTCGACAGGGGACTTGGCAGGACGTTCTTCTACAGGATCTACGAAGCTGAAGCAAAACAGTACCCTGGCGGAATGAAGGACAACTTTGAGCTTCCACAGGCGGACGCCAACATCCGCGGCTACAGGGGTGAAAAGGCATACCGCCTGCTAGAGCAGGACGGCGCGATAATGCACGAAGCTGTTGTCAATGGAGGCGACATTTTGATAGGCAGGACGTCGCCGCCAAGATTCATGGAAGAGTACAAGGAATTTGAGGTTAAAGGCCCGTACAGGCGCGACACTTCAGTCGGTGTCAGGCCGTCAGAAAACGGAGTAGTCGATACGGTCATTGTCACGCAGTCAGTCGAAGGCGGCAAGATGTACAAGATTCGCGTCCGTGACATGCGCATTCCGGAGATCGGCGACAAGTTTGCCTCAAGGCACGGACAGAAAGGGGTCATCGGCATGCTGGTTAATCAGGAAGATGTGCCATACACTGAGGACGGTGTCGTGCCTGACATTATGATCAACCCACACGCGTTTCCATCAAGGATGACGGTGGGCCAGTTCATGGAGTCGCTTGGCGGTAAGGCTGCTTCGCTCCGGGGCAGGATTGTGGACGGCTCGGCATTTCTCGGCGAGAAAGGCGATGACATCAAGAGCGCGATGGAACAGTATGGCTTCAAGTACACTGGCAAGGAAGTGATGTACGACGGCAGGACGGGCCGAAAGTTCCCGGCAGACGTCTACGTCGGCGTCGTATACTACCAGAAGCTGCACCACATGGTTGCCGACAAGATTCACAGCCGTGCAAGAGGCCAGGTCCAGATGCTCACGAAGCAGCCGACCGAGGGCCGTGCCCGCGGCGGTGGTTTACGGTTTGGAGAAATGGAGCGCGACTGCCTTATCGCATACGGCGCATCGATGATGTTGAAGGACAGGCTCTTGGAGGAATCAGACAAGGCAGAGGTCAATGTCTGCGAGCGCTGTGGCCTGCTTGCATACTATGACGTCAAACAGCGCCGTTACGTCTGCCGCGTCTGTGGTGAAAAGGCCAAGATATCGTCAGTTGTGATAGCCTANGCGTTTAAGCTGTTATTGCAGGAAATGATGAGCCTAAATGTTGCTCCTAGGATGCTTGTGAAGGAGAAGGTCTAAGGAGGCAAATTGGGATGATGGAAGAATCTGCAAAAATATTGGGCGGAATAAAGTTCAGCGTCTGGTCGCCAACCGAAGTGCGCAAGTTCTCTGTAGCCGAGATCACGGCGCCCGAGACGTACGACGAAGACGGTATGCCGGTGCAGGGCGGCTTGATGGATAACAGGCTCGGGACTCTCGAGCCGGGCCAAAAGTGTGCCACATGTGGAAATACTTCTGCAAAATGCCCCGGACACTTTGGTCACATCGAGCTTGCTGAACCGGTGCTTCACATCGCTTTCGTTGACGATATACACAAGCTTTTGTTGATATCATGCAGGTCGTGCAACAGGATAAAGCTCGAACCGGAAGAGCTCGCTCACTACAAGTCAATCCGCGACGCGAAGGCCGCTTATGCGGTCATTACCCTTGAAAACATCAAGGACGAAATAATCGAGCGGTCGAAGAAGGTAAAGCTCTGCCCGCACTGCGGCAAAGACCAGTATGACTTGATATTCACAAAGCCGACGATATTTGTAGAAAAGACGGACGCCGGAGAAAACCGGCTATTGCCAATTACGATACGCGAAAGGCTCAGCCACATTCCAGACGACGACCTAACTCTTCTGGGTTACGATTACAAGACGGCAAGGCCAGAATGGTTCGTGCTGCAGGTGCTGCCCGTGCCGCCGGTGACAGTCAGACCGTCAATCATACTTGAAACAGGAATTAGGTCTGAGGACGACCTGACACACAAGCTGGTGGACATCATCAGGGTCAACCAACGCCTCAAGGAGAGCAAGGAGGCAGGAACCCCGCCGCTCATCGTGCAGGACCTAGTCGACCTGCTACAGTACCATGTCACGACGTACTTTGATAACGAAGTGTCAGGCATTCCCCAGGCCCACCACAGATCGGGCAGGCCGCTCAAGACCCTGACGCAGCGGCTCAAGGGTAAGGAGGGAAGGTTCAGAGGCTCACTTTCGGGCAAGCGCGTCGACTTTTCCAGCAGGACAGTAATTTCGCCGGACCCCAACCTTACGATTGCAGATGTTGGCGTACCAACCGACGTTGCCAAGAAACTTACAATCCCAGAAACCGTGTCGCAGTGGAACCTAGAGCGGCTCAAGGAGCTGGTGATGAACGGTCCGAACATGTACCCTGGCGCAAACTACATCATCAGGCCAGACGGCGTCAAGATAAGGCTTGACTACGTGACAGACAGGAAGGCAATAGCCGATTCGCTTGCTTCAGCCTATATCGTCGAACGCCACTTGGCAGACGGCGACATCGTAATTTTCAACAGGCAGCCGTCGCTCCATAGGATGTCAATCATGGCGCACAGCGTTAGGGTGCTTCCGTACAGGACGTTCCGCTTGCACCCGGCAGTATGCCCGCCCTACAACGCTGACTTTGACGGGGACGAGATGAATCTCCACGTGCCGCAGAGCGAAGAAGCAAGGGCAGAAGCTACCCTTCTTATGAGGGTGCAGGACCAGCTGATATCGCCAAGGTACGGGGGACCTATCATAGGCGGCATCAGGGACTTTATCACAGGTGCCTTCATGTTGACACGCGATGGAACCACGCTTACAAAGGATGAGTTTGCAAACCTTGCAATGACGGGCGGCTACGAAGGTCCGCTGCCAGAGCCGGCGGTAACGAAGGACGGCCAAAAGCTGTACGCAGGCAGGCAACTGTTCTCGCTCTTCCTTCCAAAAGATTTTAACTTTATTATCACGTCGAAATGGAACAAAGCCGCAAAAGGTGAGGGTAAGGACGTCGTTATAAAGAACGGCGAGCTAATGAGTGGAGTAATAGATAAAGCGTCGATTGGCGCTGAAGAGCCGGACAGTGTGCTCCACAGGATAGCCAAGGACTACGGCACGGACGAAGCAAGAAAGTTCCTCGACTCGATCCTCACCACGCTTAAGACATATATCACTCACAGGGGATTCACCTACGGCTACTCTGACCTATGGCTCTCGCCGGAAACAAGACAGGAAATAAGCGACATCATCCAAAAGACCTACGAAAAAGTCTACGAGCTAATACAGCAGTACAATGACGGCACGCTTCCGCTGACAAGGGGTCTCGCTGCAGAAGAAGCACTTGAATTGTATGTAGTCAATGAATTGTCGCGTGCCCGTGACAGGGCCGGCAGGACAGCCGACAGGGCGTTCCCGGACGAGAACTCAGGGGTGATAATGGCATCGACGGGCGCAAGAGGTTCGACCCTCAACATCGGCCAAATGACTGCGGCTCTTGGTCAACAGTCGATAAGGGGAAAGAGGATCCAAAAGGGCTATCACAACAGGGCGCTATCGCACTTTAAGCCAAAAGACGCGAACCCGGACGCTAAAGGTTTTGTCAAGTCAAACTATCGAGACGGCCTCTCGCCGCTTGAATTCTTCTTCCACGCAATGGGCGGAAGGGAAGGCCTTGTTGACACTGCAGTCAGGACGCAGCAGTCTGGCTATATGCAGAGGAGGCTTATCAACGCGCTGGAGCACCTGAAGATCGAGTACGACCAGACGGTGCGCGACCCTCACGGAAACATCGTGCAGTATCTCTACGGCGAGGATGGCATTGATACTGCCAAGAGCGACCACGGAGAAGCAGTCAACATTTCGAGGCTCATTGAAGCTGAATCTGTAGTCGACGAGGGCAGGAAGGCAACAGAGGACGTTATCAAGGGAATCATTGGCAAGTACGCCGAGAACCTCAACCCAAGGATGAAGACCAACCTGGAAAAGACACTTCTTGAAAACAGGCTCAGCAAGGAAGGCGTTGAAAAAGTCATGAAGAAAGTGCTCGACCTGATTGATAGGGCACTGGCAGAGCCGGGAGAAGCAGTCGGCGTCGTCACCGCGCAATCGATTGGGGAGCCAGGAACTCAGATGACCCTCAGGACGTTCCACTTTGCAGGCGTAAAAGAGAGGAACGTGACGCTCGGCCTACCGAGGCTCATCGAGCTTGTGGACGCGCGCAAAAAGCCAGTGACGCCCACGATGGACATCTATCTCGACGAGGAACACAAGGTGTCGAGAGAAAAAGCGCTTGAAGTCGCAAGGGAGATACTCTTCACCCAGATAGGCGACGTTGTGGACTTGACTGACACTGATTACAGCGGCCTTCTGACGTTCAACCTGTCTGAAGCCAAGCTTGCTGAGCGGGGATGCAGTTTTGCCGATGTACAGGAAGTCCTTGAAGGCTCGAAGAAGAAATATACCATCAAGCCGAATGAAAACAAGCTCTCAATAAAGATAATAGTCCCGGACGAGCCNGACGCNCAGACACTCCTGACGCTCAAGAGCAAGCTGCTCAACACCAGAGTAAAGGGCGTGCCGGACATTGAGCGCGTGACTATCGTAAAACAGGACGAAGAGTGGGTAATCCAGACCGCAGGCTCTAACCTTTCAAAAGTAGTGGCAGTCGAAGGCGTCGACCTTACCAGAATCACTACAAACAACGTCTACGAGATATGGCAAACGCTTGGCATCGAAGCGGCAAGGACTGCATTGATAAAAGAGATTACGAATACGCTTGAAGAACAGGGCCTTGAAGTGGATACGCGTCACATCATGCTGGTTGCAGACCTGATGACGTCTAAAGGCTACCTTCAGCAAATAGGCAGGCACGGTATCGCCGGAACAAAGACATCGGTGCTTGCAAGGGCTGCGTTCGAAATTACAGTGCCGACAATTGCAAGGGCATCGCTAGAAGGACAGATTGAAACGCTGAAAGGAGTCACGGAAAACGTTATAGTAGGTGCCACTGTGCCTATCGGCACGGGAATGGTAGACCTGTACATGAAGGTGAAGGATAATGAAAGCGCTGGAAAAAGTGATTAAGGACGCAGTAGCCGCCAACGGGTACAAAAGTGGCGTCAAGGAAGTCTTGCANTCAGTCAAAGGAACGAAACTAATAATCGTCAGCAAGTCTATCGACTTGGACGACAGGNCAAGGCTNGAAGAGCAGACAAAGACTGCAAATGTTCCAGTCTATGAATATCCCGGCACTTCAGTGCAGCTCGGCAAACTNTGCAACAAGCCTTTTCGGATCACCGCAATAGCGATCAGCAGCGGAAGCGCAGCAGAGATCGACGCCATAATGTCGGAAAAAGGGACGGCAGCAAAGTAAGGTACCAAGACTTAAATTGAGCGTGAGTTGGAAGCTTGATTTGTTGTCGTCGTCATTCGGACCGCACGTCACGGGGACGCTGTAATAATGGAGATCAAGCTAACCTCTGACGAGCTGCGGTTGATGTCACTTTTCCAGAGCNTGACCAGCGCCACTGCGAGGGACTGCATCGTCGACGAAAAGATGGACCGCGTTATATTTGTCGTTAACAAGGGCCAGATGGGNCTTGCGATAGGCAAGGGCGGCTCAACTATCAAGCAATTGCAGAACGTNGTTGCAAAAAAGATAGAACTTGTNGAATTTTCTGACGACCCTGCGGAATTTATCCGTAACATGCTGAACGCCGACATGGTAAATGACATCAGAATATCTGACAGGAACGACGGGACAAAACAGGCCATTATCATGGTCGATCAGAGGAAAAAGGGCGCTGTCGTTGGCCGGGAGGGCAGAAATGCCGAGAAGGCAAGGCTTCTTGCGAAGAGATACTTCCAAATAACCAATGTGCAGATAGTTAGCCCTGAACAGGGTAATAGTAATAGAGTGAATATCGATGGGTAAATCTCCGCTAGGTCTGTTNGCAGGAAGGGTTCTTAAGTCAAAGAAGAGCCGCGCTAGGTGGGCNGACAAGTACTACAAGAGAAGGATGCTTATGCTTGACAAGAAGGCAAACCCGCTAGAGGGCGCGCCACAGGCAAGGGGTATAGTGCTGGAAAAAGTAGGCATCGAGTCTAAGCAGCCAAACTCTGCAGTTCGCAAGTGCGTCAGGGTTCAGCTGATAAAGAACGGCAAGTCTGTTACTGCATTCTTGCCAAAGGACGGCGCTCTCAACTTTGTTGACGAGCACGACGAGGTCATTATAGGCGGCATTGGGGGCTCGATGGGCGGCGCAATGGGCGACATTCCCGGCGTCAGGTGGCAGGTCTTTAAAGTCAACGGTGTTTCATTGAACGAGCTAGTACACGGAAGGAAGGAGAAGCCGAGAAGATGAGTGGGAAAGAGCAGGTACACATTCAGCTATTCCACAAGTGGGACACGACTGAGATTGCGATAAATGACCCGGGCTTGAAGAACGTGATCAGCCTGAAACCCGCGGTAATCCCGGTAACGTTTGGAAGACACGAGCACAAGCGTCTTAAAAAGGCAGAGGTCAACATCGTCGAGCGCCTTGCAAACAAGATGATGCACTTTGGCAAGAAATACGCCAAGAACACTGGCAGGATGGGCGGCAAGAAGGCGAGGATGTTGAACATTGTGAAGACAGCGTTTGAAATCATACACCTTGAAACCGGCAAGAACCCGGTTGAACTATTGGTAAGGGCAATCGAGAATTCATCGCCAAACGAGGACACGACACGCATCGTGTACGGTGGCGTCGTTTATCACGTGTCAGTCGACGTCGCCCCGCTGCGCAGAGTGGACCTTGCGCTGCGCTTTATCGCAGAGGGCGTGAGGGAGTCGACATACAGCAGCCCGCAGGCGATTGAAGAAGCGCTTGCAAAGGAAATCATTCTTGCTTCCAACAACGACATGGCAAGCCACGCGGTAAAGAAAAAGAACGAGCAAGAAAGAATCGCGATGGCTTCAAGGTAAGACATCTCTTCCATTCTTGTCCTTTCTGGCCTCCCATTACGCTTATCAATGGCTGACTAGACAACAGATAGCAAAGAAATGAGCGGCAAGGATGAGTCGATCTTTTCAATGGAGGCCCTGAGGAGTACGCAGGCCGGCAAGGACATAATGAAACAGGGGCTGCTGAGGAGCAAGGGCTATCGGCAGTTCAACCAGTACAAGGAAAAGACAGAGCAGGAATTTTCCGGCTTTGCGCAGCGGTTTGTCATGTCGTTGCACAAGGCGATAACCGCCGACAGTAACCCTACCGGCACAATAAAAAAATTTGCGGACGACGTCGGCTCTCAAGAGCTCGCTCTCCCAGATGGTAGCGTGCAGGATGTCAAGACCAGATTATCAAATTCTGATGTGCTTGAAGACAGGGTCAAGCGAATACTTGATTCCAATTTCGTCAAGATGACGTTCCCGGTTTTCAATGCGCTTTACGATGGCGCTTCAGAATATTTCGGCGATGGCACTTACGAGGAAAAGAGGAACGCGGTAATCGATGGTCACATCATCGCAATCGACTTGTCGGAGCCGATGGACAGGATAGTCGACAAGGACGAGGACCTTGAATATCTCGACGACTACAAGTTCATGAATCCATACATACTTTCCATAGCGCGGAGCAAAATCGCCCAGGGCGGGGATCCAGTATTGAAGGCCTTTGAAGAGGGGTTCAAGGACGCCCGGATCGGCCAGTATGTTGACGTAAAATTAAAGATCAAGCCGGCTTCGATCAACGACGAAAACATGGCCGAATGCTACAAGAAATACCGCGCGGTGATGGGCACCGCAGGTAGGAACATGGCGCTCAACCGCCGCCCACTTTCAGACATTTTCCACCTCGGCATGGCAAAAGCCGGCGAATGCGTTGGCTGCGGAAACGAAATTGAAGATGCCATCAAGAATAATGCGGTCAAAGTCCCGTCGTGGCCGCTGTATTACGCTCTCAACACAGGCGACGTGAGGCGCGCCTTTGAGCTCACGATGGCAAAGAGCGAGCTCTACCTTGACGAGGCCAAAATCGCCCTTGACATGCTGCCAAAGAATTTCCAGCTAAAGCCGTTCCTCGAATTCCTGTTCCTGACAGTCCGGCACTACAACCAGTACTGGTACAATGAGCTTGTCCGGCGCGCCCCCTTTGCCGACTTCCAGAGAAAGATAGAAGCTGTTGCCAAATGATGTGGTCTGAAAAGCACAGGCCAAAGAAAGTACAAGAAATGATCGGCAACGAGGACGCCCGGCTTGCAGCGCTAAAGTGGCTGGGCGGATGGGTGAGCGGCAGTAAACCATTNCTATTGGTTGGGCCACCGGGCTCCGGCAAGACNACGCTTGCACACGCGCTTGCAAGGCAANTTGACTATCATATGGTCGAGATGAACGCAAGCGACACAAGAAACAGGGACAACCTGCAAGCGATGCTGCTTCCCGCATTACGGAATACTGCCAACCTGTTTGGAAAAAAGATAATGCTGTTTCTGGATGAGGTGGACGGCATCTCTGGCAGAGAGGATTCAGGCGGCCTTGACATCCTCCTTGACCTGATGAAAGAGCCGACCGTGCCGGTGATAATGGCCGCAAACACAAAATCTACAAAGATAAAAGATCTTGCCAAGAGGTGCAAGGCGGTAGAGTTCCGCCCCGTGCCGCCCCGGCTCTTGACGCTGTTCCTTGATCACGTGCTCCAGAGGGAGGGAGTAAAGCTGGGGCCGGGTGACAAGATATCGATTGTCAACAATAGCAGGGGCGACATCCGATCGATGCTCAACAGCGCGCAGTCTCGTGCTTCCGGCTATGCTACGGTTTCAAACAAGGACATGATAGACATCGACATCGCAGACGCAATAAACAGTTACTTTAACGCCGGTAGCATGGAGCATGCGACACAATTCATATCAAAGGCGGACGCGTCGTATCCCGATCCAAGGTACGGGGGGTCGCCTGAGGAAAGGCGGAAGGACATG
>JGI25382J43887_10000126_pt1 | contig 19002 bp, 17 predicted proteins | sample GraSoi013_1_40cm_3_FD_43887 | JGI IMG/M metagenome (IMG submission 43887) | reverse complement strand
TGCTCGAGGCCCGGGTGCGCCGGTTGTCATACAATACGGCATCGGGCGGCGGGGTGAATGTCAAGATGATGCCCGACCCCGTGACAGGACAGCCAACGGTCCCGCTTGCGGAAGTATTTAGCTTCGACCGGAACCACGCCATATGCCGGGTTGATGCCAACCCGCGTGCTTTTAAGATGGCAACCTTTCAGCGGGGCGAGGTCATCGTACCGGCGGGCCGCTTCTTCATGTCCATGGTGGCCACGTCCGTCGAGCAATACGCGGTGACGACGCTGCCCGACGGCCCGCGAACGGTGCGGATGCGCGGCGGATTGAGTTGCGCCACGGAGGTCGGGCAGGCCCACGTGACGATCGGATCACGCAGCGCGTCTGAACACGCCACCTATCTCATCGAGGCCACAGATGGGGGCATCGGAGGTGGTAGGGTTGGAGATTCATTCGCCTTTACTGCATTCTTTGATCCCAAGGAGGCCCCGATCAACTACAGCCTATTCGGACCGAAGTTTACCTTCACCGGCCAGATGGTGGAGGGCGAGATCACGATTGTCGACCCTGCCGCACCCTGAGTGCCTCCAGGCGCAAAGGCTTAGCCGTTGCTTAGCACCACTCTTTCCCTTCGGAGGGATTCAGGAGGCCCGGTCCAACAAATGAAGACCCCGCATCAGATCATCGAGCAAATTGCCGGATGGGCGGCGAAGACCCCCGGCCGTCCAGCCATCACGGATCGCATGAAAACGGTCACGTTTGGACGGCTCTGGGAGGACGTTAACTCTTGTGCCGATTTCCTCACTCGGCATGGCGCCGCAGAGGACGCGGCGGTGGGTCTCCTCCTGCCGAACCGCGCCCTCTTTGTGACCGCCCTCCTCAGCATTGCACGAATAGGCGCCGTCGCCGTCCTCTTTCCCACATCGCTTTCTGCGGCCGAGCTGCGGCGGTACGTCGAGATGGCGGGAACCCGAGTGGTCCTTGCTGGGTCCGCGCACCGAGACCTCATTTTGAAGGCCGGCGGCCAACCTACTTCGGGAAACCATGAGGATCTCGCAGTATCCGCGTTTGATGTCCTTCCGACTGGGACACTCACGCGGAATGATTTCATCATCCAGCTGACGTCCGGAGTCGATCAGCCCTCTAAATTAGCCATCCGAACTCACGCGGCGGTGTGGAACGAGATCCGGGACTTCGCTNAGGAGATCTCGCTCACGCAGCGCGACACCACCTTGGTGCTGTCATCAATCTTCCACTCCTACGGCCTGATCGGCGGCACCCTCGCCCCGCTGTGCCGAGGCGGCGGTGTCCTCCTCCACGATGGGTTCGACCCGCACGCCGTGCTCCAGCGCATCGGGCAAGAACGCCCCACGATCTTGTTCGGCGTCCCTGTGATGTACCGGCGGATTCTCGAGACTCCCACCAGAGAGGGAGACGACCTCTCGTCGCTGCGGCTGTGCTTCAGCGCGGGCACACCGCTGCCCGCCGATGTGGACGAGGAATTTGCCCGGCGCTTTGGACACAGGATCTCCCAGGACTACGGTTCGACTGAAGCCGGCGTGATCACGCTCAGGCCAAAATGGACGCCGCAACTGCAACAGTCCGTCGGCCGACCGGTCCGCGGCCGGACCGTCGTGATCGTAGATACTCACGGCCGCCCACGTCCGCCGGGTGAGATTGGGGAAGTCATCGTCGCGTCCTCGGCGCTGGCGCGCGGATATCTGGGCGACGTGCCACCCGGGACGACGATTCACCAGGGGCGTCTGTACACCGGCGACCTGGGTTGGGTTGACGAGGACGGGCACCTGTTCCTTGTCGGCCGCAAGAGCAGCCTCATCCATGCGGCCGGCGTCACCGTCGACCCCAGCGCGGTGGAAGCGGTAATCGCCCGGATGCCCGGGGTCCGAGACGTCGCCGTTGTCGGCACGCCGAACCCTGCAGGCGGAGAGCAGATAAAAGCCGTCGTGGTGGCAGACGGCATCGCGTCGGAGCACATCTTCCGCCACTGCCGACGACATCTGCCCGACACTCACCAGCCAGAGGTGGTGGAGTTCCGTGCCACGATTCCGCGGACACCAGCGGGAAAGATCCTGCGGCGAGTGATACGTTAGGCCACGCGCCCCCACGCCACGGTGGAATCGTGCAGCCCTCCCGTTGCGGGTCCGGCCCCTAATGGATGCCGGTGACGTCTGTGTACACGGCGTCGGTCTTCGCCGACATGATAAAGTCGTTCCGGTGCAGGCCTTTGATCTTGTGGGTCCACCAGGTGACAGTCACGCGACCCCATTCCGTGAGGACCGCTGGGTGGTGGCCCTCAGCCTCGGCCAGCTCCCCGACGCGGTTCGTGAACGCTAGCGCCTTCACGAAATCGGGAAACCGGTAGGTCCGCTCCAGACGCTTGATCCCATCACGCTCGGCAATGCGCCACTCAGGCACTTGAGGCTGGAACACGGCGATCTCCCCGTCGGTCACCGTGGGTTCGCCCGCCCGGCACGACACGCACTTCATGCGCACTAGCTGATCCACCGCTGCACCTCCAGTGGGGCCGTCACTTCTTGCTCCGGAGTGTCTTCCGCACTACATCGGGTATCCCGGGCATCAGGACTCCTCCCCGTGCCCAACAGACTGCTCCACCGCGGCGACCCCCGACATTGCGGAGACATCGCGCGCGTGCGCAGGCGTGACCATGCCCTCCCGGAGATCGTGCTCGGTTCGGGCGGGATCGCGGCGCGCGGGATCCCCCCATCCCCCGCCGCTTCCGGTGACCAATCGGGCGACATCGCCCCGCGTCAACCGGTAGCGGGCGCACTTTCCGAACACCACCTCCCGACCATCCCGATGCAGCACGCGAATGAAGTTCGGCGATCCCGGCCGTCCACCGCCCACGCTCCACGGCGGAAACTTGAACCGGCCAAACGTGGCCGTCAGCTGCGCTTCGTCTGCGGTGATCCGGTAGTCGCGGATGAGCCCCCGGCCCCCACGGAACTGCCCGGCGCCCCCATCGTCGACGTTGAACGCGAACTGATCGACCAGGACCCCATGGCGCGTCTCCGTGACCTCGACGGGGATGACGTATGTCTCTCCGTCCCCACAACACACGAGCCCACTCTCCCCGTCCTTGTGCGCCCCCGCTCCCCACCCACCGGCCTGGGGCTCCACCAGGATGAACAGATCGCCCGTGTCGGGGTGCCGGCCGGAGATCACCGTCCCGCACACGCTGAGGAAGTGCCCGGCCGTCAAGCGATCGGGCAAGACCGGCGCCAACGCTTTCCACACCAGATCGACGGCATAGGCCTTCGTCTCCCAGTAGGTGGACACCGGCGCTGGACGCTCGGCGGTGAAGATGGTCCGGGGGGGACAGATCACTCGCACCGGGCGAAAACACCCCTCGTTGACCGGGATGTGCGGCCCGGTCACGGCCTTGAAGATCATCCGGATTGATGAGAAGAGTCCAGTCCGCGTGGCGTTGATCGGCCCCGGGACCTGGGGATGGGTCCCGGTGAAGTCGCAAACAAACTCGTCGTCGGTAATCGTCACGACCACCCGGACAGGGAATGGCCCGTTGCCGACGCCGTCATCATCGATGGTGTCCTCAGCGGCGAACACACCCTTGGGCAGCTGGCGCAGCTCGCGCCGCGTCAACCGTTCCCCGTGGTCCAGCAAGTGCTCGATGGCCTGATGCACCACGGGCAAGCTGAATTTCTCGCACAACTCCACAAACCGTCGTTCCCCCACGCGCAGCGCAGCGACGCCGGCCCATAAGTCCCCGAGTGTCATATCGGGCAGGCGGACGTTGGCCGCGAGCATGTCGAGTACGCTGGGCAGGGGCCGACCGCGATCGAACAGCTTGATGCATGGGAAGACGAGGCCCTCCTGGTAGACCTCCGTGGCGTCGGTCGTCCAGCTGCCCGGGTCCTTACCACCCACCTCGGTCCAGTGCGCCTTATTTACCATGAACGCCGCTATGTGTCCGCGGAAGAACACGGGCAGGATGAGCGAGACATCGGACGGATGCGTCCCGCCACCTCCATAGGGATCGTTGGTGACGACGATATCCCCCGGATGCAGCCGGCCGGCAAATTTGTTCTGCACCTCAGCGACGGCTTGTCCCAGCGTGCCCAGAAATCCGGTGACGCCCTGCCCCTGGGCCAGCATCTGCCCGCGGGCATCGGTTAAGCCGCACGCGTAGTCGAGCACCTCGTAGATGATGGGGCTTTTGCTGGTGCGCTGCAGGGCGACGAACATCTCGTCGCCAATCGCCACGAGCGCATCCTTGATGATCTCGAGCGTAAAGGGGTCAGGACGGGGTGGGCGTGGCATCGACTCCCTCCGCAGGCGTACAGCCCGGATATAGGTGGCAGCGGACCAACCCCCCGCCGTCGGTAGCCGCGACTACGGGGTCCAGCCGTGGGCAGATCGCGAAGGCCTCGGGGCAGCGCGGATGGAAGCTGCAGCCGGACGGCACGTGCGCGGGGCTGGGCGTCTCGCCGCGTGGAGCGACCCACCGCGGCTTCAGTGCCTCTTCCTCGTCGGACACGACAGGGATCGCCGAGAGCAGCATGCGCGTGTATGGATGCCGCGGGGAAGAAAAGAGCGCCGCTGTATCGGCGAGNTCTGCCAGTTTGCCCAGATACATGACCGCCACGCGCGTCGCCACGTTCCGCATGAGGCTGAGATCGTGCGTGATGAAGAGGTACGTCAGGCCCAACCGCCGTTGCAGGTCTAGCAACAGCGCGATGATCTTCCCCTGCACGGACACATCGAGGGCCGAGGTCGGCTCGTCCAGCACGACAAACGCGGGGGCGGTGGCCAGCGCCCGTGCGATCGCGACGCGCTGCTTCTGGCCTCCGCTGAGCGCGCCCGGGAACGCGTACATGAACTCCCACGGCAGCTCCACCATTTCCAGCAGCTCAGAGATGCGGCGCTGCACCTGCACGCCGGTGTGCACCAACCCGTGCACGCGCAGCGGCACTTCCAGCGTCTGCCGCACCGTGCGGCGGGGATTCAACGACGACCCGGGGTCCTGGAACACCACCTGGATCGCTTTCTTGATCGCCGGGACTCGACGACGCACCACCGGGTCGGCGATGTCGGACCCGCGAAACCAGATGGCGCCCGCGGTCGGCCGGTACGCCCCGAGCAGAGTCATGCCCAGCGTGGTCTTCCCCGAGCCGGATTCGCCGACCAGTCCGACCGTCTCGCCCGGGTACAGCGCAAACGACACCCCATCGACTGCTCTGATCACCCCTACCTGCCGCATGAGAAAGCCGCTGCGGATAGGAAAGTGTTTGATGAGATCGACCAGGCGCAGTAGGGGCTCACTCATGACCGCAACCCGGTTGGGGCGCCATCATAGAGGACGCAGGCGAGGGCGTGATCCGGGCCGACCCCGACCCACGGGGGAGGTTGCTGGCAGCGCGGCTGTACAAAGGGACAGCGGGGGGCGAAGCGACACCCCGGCGGAGGGCTCAGGTAGTCGGGGATCATCCCATCGATGCCGCGGGGCACGCCTTCGCCCGTGAGCTTAGGCACCGAGGCCAGCAGTCCTTGCGTGTAGGGGTGCTTCGGCGCGCGGAAGAGGTCCGCCGTCGGCGCGGTTTCCGCAATGCTGCCGGCGTACATCACGTAGACGCGATCGGTGGTCTCACGTACCACGCCCAGGTTGTGGGTGATCAGGAGCACGGAGATGCCCTTCGCATCGACGAGCGAGCGCATCACCTGCAGGATTTGCTCCTGAATCGTCACGTCCAAAGCGGTCCCCAGCTCGTCGGCGATCACCAGCGCTGGCTCGTTCACGAGCGCCATGGCAATCAGCACGCGTTGGCGCATCCCCCCGCTGAGCTGCACCGGATACGCGTGCAGGATGCGCTCGGGGTCGGGCAAGGCGACCTCCTTCAAGATGGCCACCGCCCGAGCCCACGTCTCCCGCTCTGACGCCTGGTGGCGGGGAGAGCGGGCGATGACGTCACGCAGCTGCTCCCCGACCGTGAAGACCGGGTTCAGGGCGGCCATCGGATCCTGAAAGACCACCGTGATCTCGCGGCCGCGGATCAGCTGCAGTTCGCCCGCAGACAGGCCTACCAAGTTGCGTCCCGCAAACCAGATCTCCCCGCGCACGCGCGCCCGGGGCTTCCGCAGCAATCCCAGGACCGCCCGCACCGTGAGCGACTTGCCGCAGCCAGTCTCGCCGACCAGCCCGACTTTCTCTCCCCTTCCAACGGTGAGGTTAACGCCGTTGAGCACACGGCTGACCCCGCGGTAGCCGGTGAAGCTCACGGAGAGGTCGCGGATGTCGAGCAGCGCCTCGCGCGCCACCTTAGACCTCCACCCCGAAGACGTCGCGCAGTCCGTCACCCAGTAAGTTGAAGCCCAGCACGATCACGAGGATCCCGAGGCCAGGGAACACCGAGATCCACCATAAGTCAGGCATGTACTTAGCCCCGTCTGCCACCATCGTGCCCAGGTCGGGATCAGGCGGCTGCACACCCAACCCCAAGAAGGAGAGGCTGCTGCCGATGAGGATCACAAACGCCATGTCCAGGGTCATCTTCGTCAGGACCGCCGGAAGGCAGTTGGGGAGGATCTCCCGCAGCAGGATGTGGACAGGGGAGGCGCCGACGATCTGCGCGGCCTGCACGTAGGCCTCGTTGCGCAGCGAGGACACCAAGCCGTAGACCAAACGCGTGTACCAAGGCCACCACATCACGGAGACGGCCAGCATCGCGTTTTGAAGGTTGGGCTCCAGCACGGCCAAGATCGCGAGCGCGAGTGCCAGCGGCGGAATGGAGAGAAAGATGTCGGTGACGCGCATGATCACCGTCTCCGGCCAGCCGCGATAATACCCGGCCACTAAACCCAGCATTACGCCTGTGGGAACGGCTGCCGACAGCACCACCACGCCCAGGAGCAGGGAGAACCGGAAGCCAAACACGACGCGCGTGAGGATATCGCGACCGATCGTGTCCGTCCCGAACAGGTGGGGCCGCGCGGGGGCGAGGCTGGCATGCTCGAAGTCGGTAAACGCACGGGCATGCCGTGGGAAGGGCGTGATCCACGGCGCGAGGGCCGTCGCAAGCACCACGATCACGACAACTGCGAGGCCGACCACCGATCCCGTATTGCGGGAAAATGCGTACCACGTCCGGCGCAGCTGATCCGCGGCGGGAGCCGCCACCGCCGTGCTCACGCCGCGTCTTCCATCTGCCGGAGCCGGATGCGGGGATCTAAGTATCCCACCAGGATATCGATGAGGAAGTTGATGACGACGAAAAACAGCCCCATGACCATGACCACGGCGACAATCGCGTTCAGGTCCTTGTGCAGGATCACCTCGACCCCGTAGCGAGCCATTCCCGGCCAGTTGAAGACGGATTCCACGAGAAATGCGTTCCCCAGCAGGGCGGCAAAGTCCAACCCCAGGATGGTCACGGTCGGGATCAATGAAGGTTTCAGCATATACTTCAGCGCGATGCGGGCCTCAGAGATGCCAAACGCCCGAGCCGCCTCGATGAAGGGCCGGCCGGCGATGTCGACCATGCTGGCGCGGGTTAACCGCGCCGCCTGGGCCACCCCCGCGAGGGACAGGCTCACGGCCGGCAAGATCAGGTGCCGAAGGAAATCAAAGTACGTGGATGGAGCGCCTCCCCAGAGCGCGTCAATGGTGATCATGCCGGTTACCACAGGCGGCGGGACCACACCCGGAGACAGCCGGCCCGCCACGGGGAGAACCCCCAGGGCGTAGGCAAAGATCAACATGAGGACGATGGCCCACACGAAGGCCGGGGTGACCACGCCGCCCAGCGAGATCAGCCGCACCGTCGTATCCACCCACGTGTCACGGTACGAGGCGGCCAGGATTCCCAACGGAATACCCACGACGACCATCAGCAATCCCGCGTAGACGACCAACTCCAGCGTCGACGGGAAGAGCTCACGCAGATCGGCCGATGCCGGTCGACGCGTGTACAACGATTCGCCGAAGTCGCCGTTGAGCAAGCCGCCGAGATAGTATGCGTACTGCCGGTACAGGGGCTCGTCCAGGTGCATGGCGGTGCGCAGGGAGGCAATCTGGGTCCGAGATGCGAGCGGCCCCAGGGCGATGCGAGCGGGATCACCGGGGATGACCCGCGCAATCAGGAAGATCAGCGCGGAGAGCCCCAGCAGGACCACCACGGACAGCAGCATGCGTTGGAGCAAATAGGTCGAGTAGCGCATCAACGAGTTACCCCGTGCGGCGTGGGCCTAAGAACGCAGGAAGCAGAGGGCGCCCCTGACCGTCTACCCTCTGCTCCCCGCGTCCGTACGTGCTCTATAAGGGTCCACTACGCGCTGCGGATGGCCTCCGCTCGGAGATGGCGGCTCACTTGGCTCCGATGGCACTGCGCTTCGCCAGATCGACCTCCCACAGCCGGAAGTTCCAGTGCGCGCCCTGAACCGGAATGGCCTTGGCCGGATCGACAAAAACAGGCTTCACGTATTCCTGATAGGCGAACAGGGCAAACTGCTCGTAGGCGTAGATGTCGGAAACCTGGTCGACGATCACCTTCTGCGCTTGCTTGTAGAGGGTGAGACGTTGGTCTGGGTTCGCGGTCGTGCGGGCCCGGTCCAGGAGGGCATCAACGTTTTTGTCCTGGAGCCACTCCATCGAGATCCAGCTGCCCGCAGCACTGCTGTGGTAGGTACTATACAAGAATGAGTCGGGGTCGGGGTACGTACCCGCGAAGTAGATCGGCGTGATGTTGGGGGTGGCGTCGGGTTTCGTCGCCTTCTCGGTCATCAACGCCCACGGGACCTTCTGCACTTTCACCTTGATCCCGATCTCCTCCATGTTTTGCTGGAAGAGGAGGGCGATCTTTTCTTCCAAGGGCACTTCTGCCACCCACCCAAACTCGAGCTCCGGGTCGTGATATTTCGACTGCGCCAAGGCGGCCTTGGCGGCCGCCACGTCCCGCTTAGGCACGACAAGCGTGGGGTCAAACCCCGGGAAGCCCTCCGGAATGGGCCCGCGCGCCGTCTTGCCCGCAGTCACCCGGTCGTTGATCCGAATGAGCCGCAGCACCGCCTCATAATCCAGCCCCGAGGCCATCGCTTTCCGCACGTTGAGGTCGTCCGTGGGCGGACGCTTGGTGTTGATCTTGAGGAACAGCGTGCTCTGGCCGCGCTCGCTAGCGAGGGCGATGTTGGGCGTCTCGCTGAGCGCGCGGTAGATCTCCGTAGGAAGCCACTGGCTTGTCACGTCGTGCTCGCGGCGGACCATGAGGGCCCGGATCGTTGCCGCCTCGACGGACAAGGAGATCCGCACCTCGTCCGGAGCGGTCGGTGCAAACCCCTGCCAGTAGGCCGGGAACCGGGCGATTACCGACTGCTGCTGCGGGCTATGGGATTTGATCGTGTACGGACCGGACCCGGCATCTTGCCCGCTCAAGTACGCCTCACCGTAGTCCCCCATCTCGCCGTACTTTCCGTCCCTTTTATTCTTGAGGACCTGGGCTTTGTTGACGATGCCCATGCGGACCAGCGTGGGAAGGAACGGCCCGTAGGGCCTGGCCAGGATGATCGCCACCGTCGACGGGCCACTCGCCTTGACCGCGGACACCCACCCGTCGAACAGGTACGAGAAACCCTGCTTGAGGGCCATGGTGCGCTGCAACGAAAACTCGACGTCTTGCGCGGTGAGCTCGGTGCCGTCATGGAAGGTCACGCCCTTGCGGACCCTAAACGTGTAGGCGAGACCATCAGGGCTGACAGTCCAGGATTCCGCGACGGAGGGGACCAGCTTCCCCCCCGGCCCGGGGGCTACCAGTGTGTCGTAAAGATTGTAGAAGAGGACCGAGCTGACAAAATCCGTACTCTTGGCCGGGTCAATCTGCGCTGGGGCGGCCGCATCGATCCGCAAGACGATCGGCTCCCCCGGCCCCCCCGCCGAGGGCCCGATCAACGCCAGCACGAGCACCACCACGATCCCTGCGAGTCCCGCCACGTATTTCACGGATCCCCCTCCTCCTCAGAGTGCTCCTGTTCGGACCTCACCAGACGAGTTGTGATCACGCTCGGGCCGGCTCACGCGTCCCCCCGAGCGCGAACGTCTTCGGGTCGACCCGAACGCCGTACTCCTGCTCTGCCTGTTCTGCGGTAATGTAGCCGTTGCGGACGTCCTCTACGACTTTCTCCGGCGGCCGTGCCGACGGCGGGCCGTACCCCCCGCCTGTGCCGGTGATGAGCCGGGCGACCTCCCCCTTGAGCAGACGGTAGCGCGCGGTCTTCCCGAAAATCTCCTCGCGGCCATCGGTATGCAGGACCTTCACGTAGTTGCGGGACCCCGGCTGGCCCCCAGCCATGCCCCAAGGCAGAAACTTATGTCGACCGAATGTCGTCGTGAGATACGCTTCCTCCGCCGTGATCCGGTAATCGCGGACCAGCCCTTTGCCTCCGCGGAAGGTCCCCGCTCCTCCGGGGTCGGTGTGATAGCCGTACTGATCGACGATCACCCCGTAGCGTGTCTCGGTGACCTCCACGGGGATGACGTACGTTTCGCCGTCACCGACACACACCAGTCCGTTCTCGCCGTCTTTGTGGCGACCGGCCCCCCATCCGCCTGCCTGGGGTTCCACCAGCAAGAACAGCTCGCCGGTGTCGGGATGCGCGCCGGCCACAATCGTGCCGCAGACGGACAGGAAGTGGCCCGCAGTGAGGCGGTCCGGGACGACGCCNGCCATCGCCTTCCAGATGAGATCGGCAACGTACAGCATCGTTTCCCAGTACGTCGACACCGGCGCCGGCCGTTCGGCGCTGAAGATGGTNCGCGACGGACAGGTGATGCGGAGACTACGAAATGCCCCATCGTTAACCGGGTTACTGGGGTTGGTGATGGCCAGGTACGTGGCGCGGACCCCGCTCACCAGCGCGGTCATTGTGCAATTCACCGGCCCCGGAACTTGCGCGTGCGTCCCGGTGAAATCCACGTGAAACTCATCGGAGGTCACGGTGATCCGCACGCGCACCGGAAACGGGCCATGGCCGATTCCGTCATCGTCGATGAAGTCCTCCGCCGCATATTGGCCGGGGGGAAGCCGCCGCAGCTCCAGCCGTGTGAGCGTATCACCGTCGACCAGGAGCTTGTCGATGGCGCGTTTGACTACCGCGACGCTGTACTTGTCACACAGGTCGCGGAACCGGCGATCGCCGACTCGGAGGGCAGCCACACCCGCCCACATGTCGCCGAGAGTCATTTCCGGCAGGCGCACGTTGGCGCGGATAAGATCGACTACACTCTCGATGGGCCGGCCGCGGTCGAACAACTTGACGCACGGGAACTGCAGTCCTTCCTGGTAGACCTCCGTGGCATCCGTCGTCCAGGACCCGGGATCCTTCCCGCCTACTTCGGTCCAGTGCGCCTTGTTGGCGGCAAACGCCACGATCTCATCGCCGTAGAAGATGGGCATCACCAGCGACACATCCGACAGGTGCGTGCCTCCACCGGTGTAGGGGTCGTTGGTCACGATGATGTCGCCGGGATGCAGGTCGGCGGGGAACTTCTCCCGGGTGTAGCGCACCGCGTGTGACAGCGTCCCCAAGAACAGCGTCACCCCATTGCCCTGCGTGATGAGCTGGCCGCGGGCGTCGGTGAGCCCGGTGGCGTAGTCCAGCACCTCATAGATGATCGTCGACATGCTGGTGCGCTGGAGGGCGACGAACATCTCGTCCCCGATCGCCACCAGTGCGTTCTTGATGATCTCCAGCGTGAAGGGATCGCGCACGCCTACCCGGCCCCGCCCGGGGCGTCCCCCGTCGCGCCCGCGCCGCCGCACGGGCGTCCGTGCGTTCACTGTCGCACCTCGATCAACAGGTTGCCGTACGCATCCACGGTAGCGCGGTGACCGGGGAACAGGACCGTGGTCGCGGCCGGCTCTTCGATGATCGCGGGGCCTTTGACTGCCGCCCCGGACGGCAATCGGCTGCGCTCGTAGACGGCGGACAAGAGCCGACCGCGCGCATCGAAATCGACCTCCCGGCGCCCCTTGAGCGCGCCGCCTGTCGTCTTGCTCCGCCGGGCCCCGCCCCCATTGGGCGTGGGGCGAAGCCGCGGCACGCGCGGCTTATCCACGGTCCCAAACGTCGTCAGGTGGAAGTTTACGAACTCGATGGCCGACGGCAGCCGGAACGTGTAGCGCTGCTCGTGCAGGGCGTGGAAGCGTTCCTCCACCTGGCGAATAGCCGCAACCGTCAGCGCCCCGTCCGGCACGGGCACCTTGACCGTATGCTCTTGACCGGCGTATCGCATGTCGGCGAACCGCTGGAACACGAGGCGGGATGAGGCCACGCTCTGCTGGGTGAAGTACTCGCGCGCCTGATGCTCCAGAGTGGACCACATTCGATCGAGTCCGTCGTCGACCGCCTTCTGCGTGCGCCGGATGGACGTCCAGATGAGGTCATAGCGCAGATCGGTCATCAGCATGCCCCAGGCGGAGAACACGGCGGGATTGGTCGGGATCAGCACCCGGTTGATCCGCAACTCCTCCGCCAGCGCGGGAGCGTGCATCGCGCCGCCCCCGCCGAACGCGACTAGCGTGAAGTCTCTCGGGTCATAGCCGCGGTGCACGGACACGAGCTTCAGCGCATTCACCATGTTGGCGTTGGCCAACCGGATGACGCCGAGGGCCGCCTCCTCGACGGTGATGCCAAAGTGCCGCGCGATGGGCTGCAGCGCCTCGCGCGCGCGTCGCTCGTCCAGCGCGATCTCGCCGCCCAGGAAGTAGGCGGGGTTAATCCGTCCGGCCACGACGTTGGCGTCCGTCACCGTCGGCTCGCTTCCGCCCCGGCTGTAGCACGCGGGCCCGGGCATCGCTCCTGCGCTCTGCGGGCCGACGTGTAGGCTGCCCGCTTCATCGATCCACGCGATCGATCCCCCGCCCGCACCAATCTCCACGATGTCCACGACCGGGATCTTGATGGGGTACCCGGCCGAGGCACGGGTCCACTCAATCTTGTACTCAGTGGTGATCTTCACCTCGCCCTGTTCGATCAGCGAGGTCTTGGCCGTCGTGCCGCCGATGTCGAGGGAAATGAGATTGGTCTCTTTGACCACCCGCCCGATCGCCACCGCCCCNAGCACGCCGGCCACNGGNCCCGACTCCACCATNGCGATCGGCGCCTCGCGCGCCGCNGCAAACGTGGCCGTGCCCCCCGAGGACTGCATGACATACCGCCCGCCGCCGACGCCGTTGCGCGTCAGCTCGTGGTCCAGTTGGTCCAAGTACCGTGCGGCGATCGGTTTCACATAACTGTTCAGGACCGTTGTGCTCGTGCGCTCATACTCGCGCCACTCCCGTGTGATCTCGTGCGACGCCGTGACCGCGATCTGCGGCCACCGGTGGCGGATGATCTGCACCGCCCGCAGCTCGTGGGCCGGGTTCGCATAGGCGTGGAGAAAACACACTGCAATCGCGTCGACCTGCTCGCCGACCAGGTGGGCCGCCGCCGCTACCACCTCGTCGTCGACCAACGGCACCAGGATCTCCCCTTTGTACGTCATGCGCTCGGTGACTTCCAGGCGAAGCGCGCGGGGGACAAACGACGTGGGTTTCGTGTATGTGAGGTTGTACAAGTCGGGGCGGTTCGCGCGCCCGATCTCCAGGACATCGCGAAACCCTCGCGTCGTGATGAGGCCCGTCCGCACCCCTTTGCGCTCGGTCAGCGCGTTAATGATCACTGTCGTGCCGTGCACGAAGAAGGTGACCGCGCGTTCGGAGATGGCCGCTTTGCGGATGGTGTCGATGACACCGCGCTCAAAGGTTGGGGGGGTGGTGTCCGTCTTCGCCGATCCCAGCCGCCCCGTGACCTCGTCCAGGTAGACGAGGTCGGTGAACGTCCCCCCGATGTCGCTAGCCAGCCGCATGCTAGGACCCCTCCATCCCCGCGCTAGAAGAGTTTCGGCGTCGTGACCCAGACCGCCACCACCGGATGGCGGCCACCGTTCTCGAACGAGTGGCGCACGCGCGCGCTGAAGTGAATCCCATCGCCGGGCCGGAGCGCGTGCCGCTTCCCGTCGATCCACAGCGTGAGCGCCCCCTTCAGCACGTAGGCAAACTCCTCGCCCGGGTGCGCGAACGGCTCGGAGACCCGATGGCGAGGCGGAATCGTCACCAACAGCGGTTCCAGCGTCCGGGCCGGAAATGATCCCCCCAAACTCACGTACGCGATCGAAGATCCTTGCAGCCTAAACGGTTTGCGGTCAGTGGTCCGCGTGACGTAATTGGTGTGGACCGGGGGCGGGAAAAAGTAGGACAAGTCCACGCTCAGGGCGTCAGCGACCGCGCGGAGGGACGAGATGGACAGAGACGATAGCCCGCGTTCCACCTGGGACAGGAAGGACACCGAGAAGCCACTTTGCCGGCTCAGCGCGCGGAGCGTGAGCTCCCGTTGCCGGCGTAGCTCTTGGATTTGTTCCCCCAACCGCTCCACCGTGGCCTCGCCGGTACGCGGCGGTCCGGATGTGACGGAACCGCGGATGTGCACTAAGGAAGGGGTAAAAGTTGGCGTTTCCTACTTCAACGGCGCTGTACAGATTCCTCTCGGACTGAACGCGGGCTCCTTACTTCGTAACCGCGTAGCAGTAGCAGTCTCGTGGCTCGGCGCTGATGTTTGGATGAATGATCCACCGCCGAAGGATGCCTTCACGACCCATGCCGATTCTTTCAAGCACCCTCGCCGAAGCCGCATTCTCAACATCACACACAGCCCAAACCCTCCAGATACTGGGTTGGTTCAGCGCCCACTCGACTAACGCACGTGCGGCCTCGGTCATATACCCTCGTCCCCAGAAGGACCTCGCGAGAACATATCCGAGTTCGACTCTGTTACCCTGAGGCCGCAGGTCAATCATCCCAACGGGTCGCTTCTCACCTTTCAAGGCGATAACCCACGGAAATGCCTCATTGCGCTCCCAAAAATCGCAGCAACGCCGCAGAAAGTCCAATGTACGTTCAACGGTTTCATGGGGACGCCAGCTGAGATAGCGTGTCACTTCAGGATCGCGGGCGTATCCTTCGTAGATGGGAGGGGCATCCTCAAGAACAGGCGGGCGCAGAATCAATCTAGGAGTTTTAACACTCTCCGGTGGTTTCACTTCACCATTCGCTTTGCAACATTGTGGAGTTTCAGCGGTTTGTTATCTCCGGATAAGCTCGGACACCACCTTAGACCATCAGCCAAGCAAAGTCAGCATTTCTTTTCGGTTCTCGCGATGGCGTTCCTGGCCACAATGCGCCCGAGAACGACAGAATACTACCTTTCCATCGGTCAACCGGACGCAAGATCCCGACAGTTGGTTCTCTTCAAACCTGTGGAGCCGTGGCGCACCTACGGTTGCAGGCAAAGGCACCGCAGATGGCGCATTACTCGCACCGACATGCTCTACGGGGTCAGCTGTGGGTGGGCCAGCCCCGCCCGAGTCGGGCAGCGTTGCATTCGGATCCACTACGCGATGGACGTTACCTCATGCTCGATAGACTGGTTTCTCACCACGCCGAGACATGATCCGAGCGGACCGCGTCAAAAGAAACTTGACCTTCGACTATGTACGCCCGCCTAATCGCCGCGTTTCCGTCAAGTCGCAGCTTCTCGAGGCGAACAGCGACATCATCGTGGTGGCACACGCGTACACGCCGTCAAAGCCCGTGACTTACTCCGGAGAAATAGTTCTGGACGTCGGTTATTGGGGGATCTGGTTCCTCTTCAAGAATCGATCGTTCGATGCCGGACGAGTCTATCGTCCGGACAGAACTTGGATGGGATACTACATCGACATCCTCGAGCCGGTGCAGTGGAAAGCATCGGACCCGAGGACGCTCAAACCTATTACCGACCTTTTCCTCGATCTCTGGATCGCACCCGACGGAAAATACATGGTCCTCGACGAGGACGAGTTCGAAGAAGCAATCAATCTCGGGCACCTCACGAGCGGACAAGCCGATCATGCGCGGAGCGTCCTTCAAGAACTTGTCATGGCGACCGAACGAGGGGAATTCCCTCCCGCCGTGGTCAAGGAGTTCAGCCTGTAACTCTTAGACAAACCGGTAACACGCCCGCGTTATCGGACGCGTCACCGCGTGCAGCAAAGGGGCCTGGCAACACTACCGTTTGATGTAGTGCGCAGTCTACGACGCGGACGCGCGTGGCACGTCGGCCGAGGCAAACCGCTCCAACAGGAGCGCGACATGCTTCATGTGCTGAAAGAAGTCATCCAGCCGGATGTGCTCGTCCGGCGCGTGTCCGTTGCTGTGCGCATAGCCGCAGCCGGTCCCCACAGTGGGGATCCCGAATTGCGCGGTGAGTTCGTGCATCGGTCCCGTCGCCGGCATGAGCGGGAACACCAGAGGATCGCGGCCGTAGATCTCTTTGGCGGTCTGCACGACGGCTTTCGCCACGGGCGAGTCGACCGGCGTGCGGGCCGGATGCTCCATGCCCAACACGCGCACCTGGATATCAGCGAACCCGTGCTGCGCGAGATGGCGTTTGACCTTGTCCAGGATGTCCTCGGGCCGCTGGTTTGGGACCAGGCGGAAGTCAATTTTGGCGGTGGCCTGGCTCGGGAGGACGGTCTTCGACCCTGGACCGGTGTAGCCGGAGACGAAGCCGCAGATCGTACACGTCGGCTGGAAGAGATTGCGTTTGACCAGCTGGATCCCGGTCACGCCCAAGAGAAATTGGTCGATGCCGAGGTCGCGGCGGCGGAGGTCATCGTTCCCTCCCGCCGCGAGCCGTCGGAGGTGTTCGACCTCCTCAGCCGTCGGCTCGGCGACGTCATCGGAAAATCCGTCGATCAGAATATTCTCGTGCCGGTCTTTGAAGGTGGACAGCGCCCAGACCAGCCGCCACGCCGGATTGGGGACGATCGTGGCCACGCTGCTGTGCAGGTCACGGTTGGCGCCGTGGGCCTCCAGTTCGAGATAGAGGATGCCCTTCGCGCCCATGTACACCATAGGATTCTCTTGGATGTCCTTCGAGCCCGATTCCCACAAACACCCATCGGCCTGAACGAGATCGCGATGCGTGCGCACGAACTGGTGGAGATGGAGAGAGGACACTTCCTCCTCCCCCTCCATGACGAAGTGCACCGTGAGCGGGAGCGCCCCGCGGGTCCGCAGCCAGGCCTCCACAGCGCATAGCCGGGCGACCAAGTGGCCCTTGTTGTCGTAGGCGCCGCGGGCGAAGAGCTTCCCATCGCGGATTTCGGCGGCAAACGGGGGGGAGTGCCACTCCTCGACCGGCTCGGGGGGCTGCACGTCGTAGTGGTTGTAGATGAGCAGCGTCTTGGAGTGGTTGCCGACCGCCCCGTAGATCACGGGGGCACCGTCGGTCGAGTACAGCTCCGGGCGAACGCCGATCTGCTCCATCAACTGGGCCACCATCTGCGCGGTCTCGCGAATACCGACGTTCTGGGCAGCGATGCTGGGCTGGCGGCACAACCACTGCAGACGTTCGATGAACTCCTGACGGTGTGCGTCGATATAGTCGAACACGTCCTTCATCAACTACTGCCTCCTCTGGACCGACCAAGACGTGAGGATCTCCGGCGCAGGTACTTCGTCTTACCCGATGGTAGCCCCTACGTTAGCGCTCAGGGCGAGGGGGAGGGAGAGGTGTCCCCACTAGAGGCCTGAAGGACATAGCGGAGGAATTGGGGCTCCAGCTGAGCGCCCACGAACTCAACCGTGTCGTTGATGACGACCTTGGGCACCGCGTACACGTTGTAGCGTTCGGCGAGCTCAGGAAACTCGCCGGCCTCCACGATATCGGCCCGCACTTTGGGACTTTCGATCGCCAGAAAGGCGGCCAGCCTGGCCGCGTGAGGGCAGTGAGGTCAAGTCGGCGTGACAAACACCTGGACATGCACGTCGCGTGACACCTGCGATAAGGCCGCGCGTGTCTGCTCTGTCACCGTCGTCGAACCCCGCGAGACGGCGATGATGACCTCAATCAGCGTGGCAAACTCGTAGCCCGCCGGCATCCCATAGAAACGCACTCCGTAGTCCTGTGCGCCAATGACTGCTGTTGCCGGGGTGTGTGCGATGCCCCGTGCCTTCGCAGCCTCAGGCTCAGACAGTGTGCTGTGAAGCGTCAGGTTGATTTTCGGGGACAGAGTGGCAACTTCCGCGAGGATTTTCTGAGTGTACTCGGCGTACTCGCCTCCGACATCCGGCAGAGCCAGTCCGCTTGTCGTCGGGGCGAAAAACTCCAAACTGACATCATGCTGCATCTCTCGTTCAAATCGTGTGCGGATGTATGCGGCATCTTTCTCTTGCAAGAAGGGCATCCTCAGACCCACCTTTTCTTGAACATGCTACGATAACTATAACTGGTCGGAACGAATGCGCATTCCCCGCGGGAGCAATTCGGCGCTGACCGGCCGGAAGCAGAAAAACCGTCATGGCCGAGCCTCTGGAACGCGACATCGAAGTCCTGCAGCACTTGCGGGGGTACCCGGAGGAGCTGCACCGGTTCGCGAATCTGATGAAACAAACGAATCCGCGAGGAATGTCGGCGGCGCTGTTCCTTCTGAACCGCGCGGGAGCCCAGGACGGGTTTCTGGAGACCATTTGCCGGTCGGTTTCTGCCGGGGAGAGTCTCCTCACCGCCGTCGAGGCGGCGGAGGCGGCAGGAGTGAGACCGCAAGCGTTCCTCGATGACCTCGCCTCTCGCGCGGACTTCCCTACCCCGATCTTCCGCCAAGAACACCGCGCCCTCTGGCGGAAGGCGGACGTTGAGCGGTACCTGCAATCCCATCACGCGCCGGCCTCACCTCCGGCGCCCGTGCAATCGGATCAGTGATCCGCCGAGGGTTGCTCTAGTGCAGACCATCAGCATGGCGCGGTAGGACGCAGATGAGCAAACTGCAGTTGTGGGTAAACTGCAAGGCGTGTGGCCGCGAGTTCGACACGCGCGTGCAGATGGATCGCAAGAGTTTCGAGCGCGGGACCCTGGCGGCGAACTACCACCTGTGTCCGCACTGCGGCGAGC
>JGI25382J43887_10000124_pt1 | contig 19094 bp, 21 predicted proteins | sample GraSoi013_1_40cm_3_FD_43887 | JGI IMG/M metagenome (IMG submission 43887) | reverse complement strand
CCCTCCCGCCGTACAACGTGAACGTATTTTCCCAGGAGGCAGCGCTCGTGGCCTTGCAGCGGCCCGAGCTCGTCTCGGGCCGAGTGGAAGCACTCATCGCCGAACGGAGACGTCTCGAAGACGCCGTGCGCGCAATTGACGGCGTCACCACGTATCCCTCGCAGGCGAATTTCCTGCTGCTGCGCACCCGCGCCCCCGCCGCAGACGTGTTCGCAGGACTCCTCGAGCGCGGGGTGCTTGTCCGCGACGTGTCCCGTGGACCCCTCTTAGAAAACTGCCTGCGGGTCACGGTCGGGACACACGCAGAAAACAACCAGTTCCTCGACGCGCTGCGCGCGTCTGTGAGGGGGCGATCCGCATAGAGCGCATCGGCCGCGTCACCCATGAAACCACCGAGACCAAGATCCGGGTGGTGCTCAACCTGGACGGGGCGGGCGAACGCGCGATTCGCACCGGCATCCCGTTCTTCGATCACATGCTTCTGCAGATTGCCACGCACGGCCGATTCGACCTCACCATCGAGGCCGACGGCGATTTGGCGGTCGAGCCGCACCACACCGTAGAAGACGTCGGCATTACGTTGGGGCAGGCCTTCAAGGCTGCGCTGGGGGACGGACGAGGCATCGCGCGGTTTGCCTCCCTGCATGCGCCGATGGACGACGCACTGGTGCTGGCCGCCTTGGACATCAGTGGGCGGGCCTACCTGCACTATGGACTGACAGTGGAGCAGACGATGTTGGGGACGTTTGCCACGGACTTGGCGGAGGAGTTCTTCCGCGCGTTCACGACGAACGCCGCAGTGACCCTACACCTGCTGCAACTCCACGGCCGCAACGCGCACCACATCTTAGAAGCCGGCTTTAAGAGCACCGGGGTCGTCCTGCACCGGGCGACACGCGTCGTGGATCAGGCCGTGCCGTCGAGCAAGGGGAGGCTCTAGGACATGCGATCGCCGCGGGTGCGGGTAGCCCTCATCGACTACGGGGCGGGCAACCTGCGCAGCATTGGACGGGCGCTTACTCTGGCCGGAGCCGAGGTGGGTGTGGTGACCCAGACGCCGACGGGCGAGCGCGTGGACGGGATCCTGCTCCCCGGGGTGGGCGCGTTTGGCGCGGCCATGGCACGCCTGCAGGCCGCTGGATTCCCGGACTGGATCCGCGCGCAGGTCGCAGACGGCATTCCATTGCTGGGCGTGTGCTTGGGAATGCAGTTGCTGTTTGCGCGCAGCGAGGAATCCCCGACCGCCATAGGGTTGGGACTGGTGCCCGGAGAGGTCAGGCGGCTACCCAGCGGATTAAAGGTCCCGCACATGGGATGGAACCAGCTCGCGATCCGGCAGCCCTCTCCGCTCCTGGATGGCGTCGCAGATGGCAGCAATGTGTACTTCGTGCACTCTTATGTGGTATGTCCTGACGACGCAGGGGATGTCATTGCCACGACCACGTATGGCGAGGAGTTCCCCTCGGTGATCCAGCGAGGCCACCTCGCCGGTGTGCAGTTCCACCCGGAGAAGAGTGCGGAAACCGGGCAGCGTCTGTTGCGCGGGGCGATCGAGTGGATCGCGTCCCTCGCCGAGCGGACCGCGAGTTTACCATGATGGTCATCCCGGCAATCGACCTGCGGGGCGGCCGCTGTGTGCGCCTCATCCAAGGCGATCGCGCCCACGAACTTCTCTACTCCGATGACCCCGTCGCGGTCGCCCGGCACTGGGCGGGGCAAGGCGCGCGCTGGCTGCATGTCGTGGACCTCGATGGCGCGTTTGCAGGACGCCCAGTGCAACTGGACCTGATCAGAGCCATTGCGGCAGCTACGTCGCTCCCTGTGCAGGTCGGCGGAGGATTCCGCACCTCGGCGGACCTCGCCGCCGGGTTCCACGCCGGCGCTTCACGCATCATTTTGGGGACCGCAGCCCCTGCCTTGGCCGCGGAGGCGACGCGCTTAGGCGATCGTGTCGTCGCCTCCGTCGATGTGAAAGATGGTCAAGTCACCGAGCAGGGATGGACCGTGCAGACCGGACGGGAACCTACNGCCGCGGCGCGTTCTCTAATCGAGATGGGTTTCTCCCGTCTCATCTACACCGATGCGCGGCGCGATGGGACGCTAGAGGGCATCGATGCCGAGGCGGTGCGCCACTTTGCACGCGAGGTTGGAGTCCCGGTAATCGCCGCCGGGGGCATCGCCTCAGAGGCCGATCTCGCTGCTCTCGCCTCCACGGGGGTCGAGGGTGTCATCGTGGGACGCGCGCTCTACGAGGGGCGCATCGACCTGCGCGCGGCGGCGCGATTCGACGGAGCGCCATGCTGACCAAGCGCATCATTCCCTGTCTCGACGTCCAGGATGGCCGCGTCGTAAAAGGTGTGCGCTTTGTCAATTTAGCCGACGCGGGCGACCCCGTCGCCCTGGCGGCGCTGTACGACCGCGAGGGTGCGGACGAGCTCGTGTTTCTCGACATCGCGGCCTCCGCCGAAGGACGCCGCACGATGGTCGACGCCGTGCGCAAGACGGCCGAGGCGGTCTTCATCCCCCTCACGGTGGGAGGCGGCATTCGGACCACTGATGACGTGCGGGAGTTGCTCCTGGCCGGGGCCGACAAGATCGCGGTGAACACGGCCGCCGTGCAGCGCCCGGCGCTGATTGCCGAGGCTGCAGAACGCTTTGGGAGTCAGTGTGTGGTGGTGGCGATCGACGCCGCAGCTCGCCCAGACTCCCCGGGACGGTGGACGGTCTGGACGCACGGGGGCCGACAGCCGACCGGACTCGACGCCGTCGAGTGGGCGCAGACCGCCAGCCGCCTCGGCGCAGGCGAGATCCTATTGACCAGCATCGACCGCGACGGCACGCAGGACGGGTATGAGCGCGCCCTCACGCGCGCCATCGCCGATGCGGTGCCGGTCCCGGTCGTGGCCTCGGGTGGGGCGGGATCCCCGGAGCACATGCGCACGGTGCTGACCGACGGGCGGGCCGACGCTGTGCTTGCGGCGGGCGTGTTCCACCGCGGGCAACTGCGCATCCGCGAGGTCAAAACGTATCTGCAATCCCACGGCGTCCCGGTCAGGCTCTGATCCACGCCGAGCGAGGAGCGCTTTTCATGCTAGCTGTGAAGTACGATGCACAGGGACTCGTCCCCGTCGTCGCCCAAGACGCAACTACGGGCGAAGTGTTGATGGTCGCCTACATGAACGCAGAAGCTGTCCAGCGCACTGCCGACAGTGGGGACGCGTGGTACTGGAGTCGGTCGCGCGGACGTCTGTGGCGCAAAGGGGAGGAGTCTGGGCACACGCAACGCGTCCGCGAGATGCGCGTCGATTGCGACAATGATGCGCTGCTGCTGGTGGTCGACCAGAGCGGCCCGGCCTGTCACACCGGGCACCGCTCGTGCTTCTACCGCGGCCTCGCCGCCGGAGGCGAGACCGACGTCGCCCCGACCGCTGATGGGCTGCGCGATCTCTTCGCACGATTGGAGCGCCGCCGCGAGGAGATGCGCGACGGGTCGTACACCGCCACCTTGCTGCGGGGCGGAGGCGCTGCGATTGCCGCGAAGGTCCAGGAAGAATCCGGTGAGGTGATCCACGCGGCGCTGGCCGAAACCAATCAGCGGCTCGTGGAAGAAACCGCCGACCTCCTCTACCACACGCTAGTGCTCCTCCTCGAACGCGGGGTGACCCTCGACGACGTGTACGCCGAACTCGATCGGCGGCACCATGGCCGTTAGGCTGGTCATTCTCGACTTGGACCGCACGCTGTGGGACCACCACAACGCGACCGAGCTGCGCGCTCCGTTTACCCGCATCGACGAACAGACTGTGGCCGACGCCACTGGGGTGCACGTTACGCTCCAGCCCGGCGCGCGGGCGCTGTTGGACACGCTGCGGGAACGTCGGATCTTGATCTCCATTGCCAGCTGGAATCAGCCCGCCCCCGCGTCCGCCATCTTGGAAACGCTGGGGCTGCGTGACTACTTCGTGCATCCCAAGGTGGAATTCCACCCGTACAAGGAGCGAACGGTGAGCGATCTCGTACGGGAGTTATCCGAAGAAGGGGTGCGCCTGCGGCCTGAGGAGATTCTCTACGTCGACGATCGCGCGCTCCACCTCAGGCGGGTGCGCCGCGCGGTCGGACCGGTGCAGGTACTGCAAGCTGGGGTGGACATTCGCGATCTGCGCGACGTCATCGGCTATCTCGATCGGGACCCCGCGTCCACCCATTCCCCAGTCACCGCAGAAGAAGGCTGACCAACTTCCAGCAGGACCTCGTCAGGCAGCTTCCAATAAGCGCTTCAGAAAGTCTGGCTCCGCATTGCCCCCGCTCACAACCGCCACCGTTGTCGCAGGATTCGCGTTTGACACCTTCAGCGCCGCAGCGACGGAGGTAGCCCCCGAAGGCTCCACGACGACGCGAACATCCAACAGCGCCCGGCGCGCGGCGGCGACGATCTCCTGATCGGTGACCGAAACAAAGCCGTCCACCGTGCGTGCGGTCACTTCCCACGTGAGCTTGCCAGGCGTCAGCACGCGCAGTCCGTCCGCAATCGTCTCGCCCCCGTCTAGGACAACCGGCTTGCCCGCCGCCCGAGAGCGAGCGAACCGCTGCAGACCCGCGGGTTCCACTCCGATCACCCGGGCGTGAGGGCGCAGCGCCTTGACCGCGAGGGCGACCCCCGAGATCAGGCCGCCGCCGCTGACCGGGACATAGACGACTTCCACGTTCGGACACTGGTCCACCATTTCGAGTCCTGCTGTGCCCTGGCCGGCGATGATGAGCGGGTCGTCATACGGCGGAACGTAGTGCAGTTTACGCTGCGCGGCCAGTTGCTGGGCGTACGCCACGCGCTCGGTGGAGTAGATGCCGTGCCGGATCAGCTCCGCACCCAGCGCAGTGATGGCGTCTGCTTTCGGGGCGACGACGTCTTCGGGCACCACCACAACGGCCCGCAGCCCCAGCGTTTTGGCGACGTAGGCGATCGCTTTTCCGTGATTGCCCGAGGACGCCGTGATGACACCGCCCGCGCACTCCGCCTGCAAGGCGAGGACGTGGTTGAACGCGCCCCGGGCCTTGAACGAGCCTGTCACCTGCAGGGATTCCAGTTTGAGCCACGGGCCGCCCGCCAGGGCCGTCAGGGGCGTGCGGACCGTGTACGGAGCGATCCGCTCCAGAGCCGCGCGCACATCCGCGAGGGAAATCATCGGGACCATAGGCGCGCGCTCAGCGCGGCGACCAGCGCAGATCGGGATGGCGAGCGGCACGGACCTCGTCCAGCCGTTGGACCGGGGTAGTATGCGGAGCGGTCTTGACGACTTCGCTACGGTCTTGAGCCTCGCGCGCGATCGCGAGCATCGCGTCGGCGAACTCATCCATCGTGCGCTTGCTTTCCGTCTCCGTGGGCTCGATCATGATCGCTTCTTCGACGATGAGCGGAAAGTAAATCGTCGGCGCGTGGAACCCGTAATCCAGCAAGCGCTTGGCCATGTCTTTGGTCGTGACCCCAGACTGCTGCTTCTGGCGGAGTCCGGACAGCACGAACTCGTGCTTGCAGATCCGGTCGTAGGGGAGATCAAACGCTCCCCGCAGCAGCGCCAAAAGATAGTTGGCGTTGAGGACGGCACTCTCGGCCACCTGGCGCAATCCGTCGGCCCCCATGGTCCGAATGTACGCGTAGGCGCGCACCAGGTTCCCAAAGTTACCATAGAACGCGCGCAGCTTGCCGATCGACTGGCGCCGATCGTAGTCCAGCACAAAGCGCTCTCCGACGCGTTCGACGGTCGGAACCGGCAAGAACGGCGCGAGGTGTGCTTTCACCCCCACAGCGCACGCGCCGGGGCCGCCGCCTCCATGCGGGGTTGTAAAGGTCTTGTGCAGGTTCATGTGCATGACATCAAACCCTTGATCCCCGGCACGGGCCACTCCCAGCACGGCGTTCAAATTGGCCCCGTCCAGGTACATCTGGCCGCCCCCGCCGTGGATGATCCTCTCCACGTCTTGAATGCGTTCTTCAAAGAGCCCCAGGGTATTGGGATTGGTCAGCATGATAGCTGCGACAGAGCGGTCCATCACCGCGCGCAGCGCATCCACGTCCAGATTGCCGCGCGCATCCGACTTCACGGTGACGACCTGGTAGCCAGCCATAGACGCGGTGGCGGGGTTGGTGCCGTGGGCAGAGTCGGGCACGATGACTTTCGTGCGCGCCTCGCCGTGCGCGTGAAAGTACGCGCGGATCATCAGGAGCCCGGTGAGTTCACCGTGCGCCCCGGCGGCTGGATGCACCGTCACGCGATCCATCCCGCCGATCTCCGCTAGTAGGTGTTCCAGTTCCCAGATCAGCTGCAACGCTCCCTGCGCATGTTCGACCGGTGCGTACGGATGCAACCGGGCGAACCCAGGCAAGCCGGCGACATCTTCGTGGACCTTGGGGTTGTACTTCATCGTGCACGAGCCTAACGGGTAGAAGCCTTCGTCGATACTGAAGTTGCGGTGCGACAGGCGGGTGTAGTGCCGGACGACGTCAGGCTCGCTGACCTCAGGCAGCGCCGCTGCCTCCTCGCGCAACTGACGAGCGGGGATCAACTCGTCAAGGGGGCGCAGCGGCACATCGGGAGATGGATACGACGACCCCACACGCTCAGGGACGCTGAGTTCGAAGATCAGGGGGAAGTCGCGGCCGCGCGAGCGGAGGCTCATCGCATCTTCTCCAACTGTGCGGCGAGCTCGTCGATCTGGGCGCGTGTGCGCTGCTCGGTCACACACAGCAGCCAGGCATCGCTCAAGTCCGGATACCACCGCCCCAGTGGCGCGCCACCCAGGATTCCGCGAGGCAGCAGCCGGCGGTTAATTTCCTCGGGCGGCAGGGGTGTCCGGACGACGAACTCGTGAAACGTCGGGGAATCAAACGCGAGACGAAATCCTGGGATAGCCGTGATGACCTCTTTCGCGTACGCGGCCTTGCGCACATTGAGTTCAGAAACTTTCTGGAATCCGCTCTTGCCCAGAGCGGCCATGTAGATCGCCGCGGCCAGGGCCAGAAGGGCCTCGTTGGTGCAGATGTTACTGGAAGCTTTCTCACGGCGGATGTGCTGCTCGCGGGTCTGCAGGGTCAGCACGAACCCGCGCCTTCCGTCAGTGTCCACGGTGGCCCCCACCAGCCGACCCGGAATGCGGCGGATGAACTCCTGGCGCGTCGCGAGCATGCCCAGATACGGGCCGCCGAAGTTGAGGTGGCCGCCGAGGGGCTGGCCTTCGCCGCACACGATATCCGCGCCCCAGGCCCCGGGGGGGTTCAGGACTCCGAGCGACAAGGGGTCGGCCACGGCGCACATCAGCAGGCCGCCCGCACGATGCGCGAGGTCGGCCGCCGCGGCCCCATCTTCTAAAGCGCCAAAGAAATTGGGGTGTTGGATCAAGACTCCCGCGGTACGCGGGGAGAGCATCTGCGCTAGCGCACCCAGATCCGTGATCCCGTTGCGATAGGGAACCTCCCGGAGGTGAATCCCCAGCGGAGCGGTGTAGGTGTGCAGCACCTGCCGGTATTCAGGGTGGACGGCGGTGCTGATCAGCACCTCGTCGCGGTGGGTCAGGTCTTTGGCCATCACGGCCGCTTCGGCCGTTGCGGAGGCGCCATCGTACATGGACGCATTCGCCACATCCATCGCGGTCAACGCGCACAGCATGCTCTGGTACTCATAGCCCGCCTGCAACTCGCCCTGCATCAATTCAGCCTGGTAGGGCGTGTAGGCGGTGAGGAACTCGCCGCGACCGGCGAGGTGCCAGACCACGCTGGGGACGTAGTGGTCATAGGCGCCCGCGCCGAGGAAACACACAGCTCGATCGTTGTGGAGATTGGCTTCGGCCAGCGTCCGCATGTGGGCCATCAACTCCGGCTCGCTGAGGGCGGGGGGCAACTGGAGGGGACGGCCTAAGCGGACAGCGGCGGGAATGTCTGCGAACAGCTCCTCGACGCTCGAGACACCCACCGTCTTGAGCATCTCCTCGCGCTCGGACTCCGTCGCCGGAATGTACTTGTGCTGGGCCCGCACCGCGACGTCGACGCTCTTGCTGCGTGCTGTCACGCCTTTTCCCCAATCACAGCGAGGTACTTGTCCACCGGCATTAACTGGTCCATCTCCTTCGGGTTATCGGGTTGCACGAGAATCATCCAGCCCTTCCCGTAGGGATCCGTGTTGACCACTTCGGGAGTTTCCTTCAGCGTTGTGTTGACCTCGACGACCGTCCCGGTCACGGGAGCGTACAGATCAGACACCGCCTTCACCGACTCAACCACGCCAAACGGCTGCATGTACTGGACCTTCGTCCCCGGTGCCGGGAGTTCCACAAAGACTACGTCTGTCAGGCGGTCCGCCGCAAACTTGGTAATGCCCACCCGCACGCGGTCGCCCTCGGAGCGGGCCCACTCATGCTCCGAGGAGTACCGTAGGTCCTTAGGATACATAAACCTCTCCCCTCGCGACTAGCGCCCGCATGCGCGGCGCTCAGCTCGTCGCCCGCCGATAAAAGGGCAACTTGACGATGCGCGCGGTGTGAAGACGGCCGCGGACTTCCACGTGAAGGGGCGCTCCCGGCTGGCCCATCGCGCGCTGCACGTATCCCATGCCGATGCTCTTATTCACCCAAGGGCCAAACGTCCCGCTAGTCACCCGGCCGACGCGCCGACCGTCGGCCTGCAACTCGTAGCCCTGGCGGGGGATGGCGCGATCGATCATCTCAAACCCGGCGAACTTCCGATCCACGCCCCTGGCTTTCTGGGCGAGCAGCGCGTCACGCCCGATAAAATCGCCCTTCTCGATCTTGACCGTCCAGGCCAGCGGCGCTTCCAGAGGCGNCGTCGTCTCGTCGATGTCATTGCCGTACAACATATAGCCCGCTTCCAGCCGTAGGGTATCNNGCCCCCAGCCCAACCGGCACCGCGCCGTGGCGGCGGCCCACCTCGAGCAACGCCGTCCACAGAGCGGGGGCGTCGTCCCACGCACAGGCGATTTCAAACCCGTCCTCGCCGGTGTAGCCTGTCCGCGACAGGAGGCACCGACGGGAGGCGACCGTGACGCCGTCGGCGGCGTGAAAGTATGCCAACGCCGAGAGATCCGCTGGCGTGAGCGCTTGGAGAATCTCTGCCGCCCTGGGTCCTTGCAGGGCCAGGAGGGCGAGGTCCGCGGACCGGTTGTCCGCGACGGCGTTGCGCGTGTGCTCGGCGATCCATTTGAAGTCCACCTCGACGCGGGCGGCATTCACCACGAAGTAGAATCGCTGGTCGCCAAGGCGGAACACCGTCAGGTCGTCGATAATGCCGCCCGTCGGCGTGCACATCGGGGAATACAGACCCTGCCCCACGGCCAATCGGCTCGCATCATTTGGAATCAATCGCTGCACAGACTCAAGCGCACCCGGTCCGGTAATCTCGATCTCGCCCATGTGGGAGACATCAAACAACCCTGCCGCCGTGCGCACACTCCGGTGCTCCTCCACGATGCTCGTGTATTGTACGGGCATCTCCCAGCCGCCGAACTCAATCATGCGCGCCCCCGCGGCGCGATGCAGGGCAAACAGGCTTGTGTGCTTCGGGTGCGTCGTGACCATCGTCATACGGAAACCGCGCTATCAATTGTGCCACGCAGACCGCATGCCGTCACCGGTCCGGTCCGGAGCTCGCCTGCTCGCCTCCGGCAGCACGTTCCACCTCGCGACGGCGCAGGAGCGCAATGACCTCGTCGTCGGTGGTCTGCGCGAAGTCGTCATAGAACTGTCCGACGGCATAGAACATCATCGGCCGGTGGAGGCAGAAGACGTCATCCGCCTCCCCGCCGAGCCGCTGGGCCCCGTCCGGTGGGGCGACGGGGATAGCCGCCACAACCCGCTGCGGACGCATGCCCCGCACGGCCCGCAGGGCCGCGATCATGGTTGCCCCGGTGGCAATCCCGTCGTCGACTACGATGGCAGTCCGCGCGGCCAGATCCGGGAGGGGGCGATCACCGCGGTACAAACGCATACGCCGCCGGATCTCCTCGGTCTGCTCCGAGGCCTCCTGCCGCAGATAGTCCTCATCCACCCGCAGGGAACTCACGAGGGCCTGATCTAGGTAGACAGTGCCGTCGTGGGCGACGGCCCCGATCGCCAACTCCGGGTTTCCCGGCGCACGGAGCTTGCGAGGCACGATGACATCCAGCGGGGCCCCTAGCTCCTTCGCGACTACGTAGCCGACGACCACGCCCCCGCGCGGGATGGCAAGCACATAAGGCTGGCGCTCGCGATACGGCCGCAGCGCCGCCGCCAGCTGCTCTCCCGCGTCTTGGCGGTCGCGAAACCACACTGCGCCCCACCTGTACACTGACTCAGCGCGGCTGACGACTGTGGGCTTCCACGAAATCAGAACCTTATCCTCCGGTAGACAGTCCAGGCCGACCCGANCGCGCCCAGACTCTCGACATGGTCACAGGAGTTCCGGGTCAAGGCACAGGCCTGCCTACGGGAGGATCGAGANGGATCGGGCGAGNGAGGTGAGCGTCGGAAGAAGAGAGGTCAGCACGACGACCACNAGCAACGCCGGAAGCAGATTGCCGANCCGAATCGGACGGAGGCCCAACAAGGTGATGCCGACCCCGAGCACGAGNAACCCCCCCGTCGCCGTGAACTCGCGGGTCACGTCCGGGGTCATCAANGTCTGCGCCGAGGACGCCAGCAGCGTGAGGGCACCCTGATAGACNAGAATCGTCCCCGCNGACAGAAAGACCCCGGGGCCGAGNGTGGCGCCGATCGCGACCGAGGAAACCCCGTCCAACACGGACTTCGTATACAGCAACACCGGCGGTTGCCCCAGGCCGCCCTGGAACGCGCCGAGGATAGTGAGGGGCCCAACACAGAACAGCAGCGAACTCGTCACAAACGCTCGGGCAAAGGTGCTGCCTTCCTCGCGCGCGCCGAGACGCGCCTCGGCCCACGTGCCCAGGCGCTCCAGGCCTGCTTCAATTCCGAGAACGTGACCCAGCACTCCTCCGATGGCCATGCTGAGAATCAGGACCACGACGTTGTGGGTCCCCCGAGCCATCTGCATGCCGATGACAAGCACGGCAAGCCCCAGCCCCTGCATGAGAATTTCATCCATCCCCGTGGGAATACGGCGCCGGAGCAGGACGCCGATCGCGCTGCCCACAAGAACGGCAACGGCATTGACGAGCGTCCCCAGCACGGGCTAGGGCCTCCGGGAAGCCGGAGGGAATGCGCGGCGACGCTCGTGGCGAAGAGCAAGCGGCGTCACGGGACACCTCCGGGGAGTATCTGCGGGGCAGGGTCCATGCAGGGGTTCACCGCAGTCGGTGCTCACAGTCCCAGCTCAACTGCCGCGCCCTGCAGGGCCTGGAGGACGACCCCGATGTGCTCATCCAGGGGAATGCCCAGCTCCTCGGCCCCGTGGATCACATCGTCGCGGTTCACGCCCCGCGCGAACGCCTTGTCCTTCATCTTTTTCCGCACCGAGGCCACGTTGACTTCCGCTAAGGATTTGCTCGGCTTGACCAGGGCCACCGCAATAATGAAACCGACCAACTCGTCCACGGCAAATAAGGTTTTTTCCATCCGCGTTTGCCGCGGAATTCCGGAGTAGCTGGCGTGCGACAGCGCCGCACGACACCACGCTTCGGGCGCGCCGCGGCGGCGCAACTCTTCGACGCCGACAAACGGGTGTCCGGCTTCTTGAGAGGGGCACCGCTCGTAGTCGAGATCATGGACGAGCCCCACGATCCCCCAACTCTCCTCATCTTCACCGAACCGCCGCGCGTACGCCCGCATGGCCGTTTCCGTGGCCAACAAGTGCTTGCGCAGGTTGGGATTTTGAATCCACTCGCACACCGCGGCCCAGCCATCCTCTCGGGTCATGCTGGGGGAGGTTTTCCCGTCGCGCCAGGCATTCCCTGTCCGCAACACCATGGACGCTGTGCGCACCCTGGGAAGAACCGATGGGACGTCGAAATTGGGGGGGCCATGACCATCCGGGATCCGCGTCCGCGCACGTTGGTGACAGGGGCGACCGGTTTTATTGGTAGTCACCTCTCCCACCGCCTCTTGGCGACGGGCGTGCCCGTGCGCGCGCTCGTGCGGCGCCCAGACCAGGCGGCCGCGCTGGCCGCCGCGGGGGCGGAGGTCGCTATTGGCGACCTGAGCAATCCAGCCACCCTGCGCGGCGCATGCCGCGGCTGTTCGGTCGTGTTTCACTGCGGGGCATGGCTGGGCCGACCATACACGCACGAGATCGCGTGGGCGGTCAACGTCGCCGGCACGCTGGCGCTGGCGCGTGATGCCCTCGCCGAAGGGGTCACCCGGTTCGTGCACCTCAGTTCCATCACCGTGTACGGGCCCGTGCGCAGCGGCCTCGTCACGGAATCGTCTCCACTGTGGGGAGGGGTGGAGCTGTATGGTGACAGCAAGATCGGAGGCGAAGAAGCCGTGGGGGAAATCGCATCACAAGGACTGCCGGCGGTCATCATCCGGCCCGGGATGGTGTACGGACCGCGGTCTCGCGGCTGGACGATCCGGTTTGCGAAATGGATCCGCCGGGGCCGGCCGGCGATGGTGGCGGGCGGGCATACCCTGTGCCGACCCATCTTCGTGGACAATCTCGTCGATGCGATGCTGCTGTGCGCGCGGGAGCAGGTCGTGGGGCACGCGTTCACACTGGTGGATCAAGACATGCCCTGGCGAGACTTCTTAGGGTACTATGCGCGGATGGTGGGGCGTCCGGTGCGATCCATCCCGTACCCCGCCGCGTGGATGCTGGCCCTGGCCGATGAGCTGCGGGCGCTCCTGACACGCCGGCCGCCGCGCGTACGGCGCTCTGCCTTGGGCTACGTCGTCAGCTGCGCGCGCTTTTCCACGGAGAAAGCCCGGACATTGCTCGGCTGGTCGCCGCAGCGGTCCATCGATGAGGCCATGGAGACCACCGGCCGGTGGTTGCGGGCGAACGGCTACGTCATCGCATGAGCGCCTACCCGTCTGGAGCTCAGCATTGTCTGGGGGATCCCATCTTGCCGACGTAATGGAGGAAAGCGCGCGGGCACGCCCGCCCGCAATACGCGGCGGCTCACGCCGTGTTTTCCATGACCTGCGGAATCGTCAGGGCGCTTTCGTGGGGGTCTTGCCGATCGTCGACAAACGCTCGTAACTCAGTCGGAAGAGAGCGACAACCTCAGGAATGTCCTCAGGCCCCCGAATCCACTTGCTCACCCACCCGGTATCCGGCAACACATGATGGGGTCCCGCACGGCCTGAGGCGACTAATTCGTCGCGAATCCGCTTGGGGAAAGGCAAGTCGGCCAGTCGGTCCCCGTGCAGGTGGCCGATTTCACGGTGATCGACAGTGAACTCGATCCCGCCAAACCGGTGGGGGTGAGCCTCCACCCCGGCCCATCTCACCACGGCCTCCACAATGGTCCGGCCCGTCTCACCCATGCAGAAATCCCCCTGGTGCGCCGGCCGATTAGCCGACGGGCGACGTCGGGTCCTGCCGGTTGCTGCGGCGCAGCGGAATCTCAGGCAGCGCCACGATCACGAGCAAAGCCGCAGCGAGCACGAAGGCGGCGTACGTGTAGATCTGGGTCACGCTCACAGCAAATGCCTGCCGCACTACCTCGCGCAACGCGGGCGACATTGACCCACTGACAGCTCCTGATGTCACGGCCCCGCTGCGCAGGTGCTCGAGATTGACGGCGCGGACCGATGGCGACAGTTGCGCGAGGAAGGGACCGGCCGTGCGCGCCAGTTGCGCCGTCAGCCGCGTGGACAGGACGGTGCCAAAGACCGCCGTTCCTACTGCCGCGCCGATCTGCAAGAAGAACTGCCGGCTGGCTGTGGCCACTCCCACCTTCTGGAAGGGGACCGCGTTCTGAATCACCAGGTTGAGCAGCGGCATCGCCGGCCCGAGCCCCACGCCCAGGACGATCATCCGCCAGGTGACATCCCAGCGGGTTGCGTCCGTGCCGAGCGTGGCGAGCAATCCAAAGCCCGTGAGAGCGACGGCGAACCCCGCCATAATGATCCACTTGTACCGACCCAGTCTCTGCACAATCATCGAAGACGTAACGGCGCTGGCGACGAGGGAAAAGGTGAGCGGGATCAGCGTGCTCCCCGCTGCGGTCGCCGACACGCCGACCACGTTCACCATAAAGATCGAGATGAAGAAGATCGCGGCAAAGAACGACGCGCCGATCAGCAGCGAGGCTGCACAGACCACCGTAAACGTCCGATTCCGGAACAGGTCAAGCGGAATCACCGGCGAGCTCGCGCGGGCCTCGACGACCAGCAGGAGACCGGTCGCCAGCACGGCGACGGCGAAGAGGCCCACCACGAGCGGGGACGACCAGGGGTAGACGTGCTTGTCCAGCGTCAGCCCCAGCAGCAACGGGACCACCGCCGCAATGAGCAGGACCGTTCCTGCCCAGTCCACCGACGCCCGCAGCCCACTATGGAGCCGCGGCATGCGCGCAATGATGAACGCCATCGCTACCAGCCCGATTGGAAGATTCACATAGAAGATCCACCGCCAGCTAATGTGGTCGGTGAGGACCCCACCCAAGTACGGGCCGACCACGCTGGCGAGGGCGAAGACTCCGCCGAACAGACCTTGGTAGCGGGGCCGCTCCGCGGGCACAAAGAGGTCGGCGATGGTTGCAAACGCCGAGGACGTGAGGGCCGCCGCTCCAATCCCCTGCAGGACACGGAACGAGATCAACTGCATCATGCTGGCCGCGATGCCGCACAGTGCCGACCCGGCCAGGAAGATCAGAAGGCCCACCAGCATGATGCTCCGACGCCCATACAAGTCGGACAGCTTGCCGTAAATGGGGACGGTCGTCGTGCTGGCCACGAGGTAGCCTGCGGGGACCCAGGCTAGGAGATCGATGCCGTGGAGATCTGCGATGATCGCCGGCAGCGCGGTCGCCACGATCGTCTGGTCGAGGGCGGCCACAAACAACCCCATCAACACGCCGACCAGCACGATCCACTTTGTCTGAATCGTCAGGACCGTCGCGTAATCGATGCGCTCGGAGGGTGGCGAGACGATGACCGTGCTCATCCCCGGCTCCTCCAACGCCTGCTCGTCGGGCGGGCACATAGGGCGATTATCGACAACCCGCCGCGTCCATGTCAAGGCAAACCCATGTCAAGATCGCAACCCGTGCTTGTGAGACTCGTCACGGGGGCTGCTTTGCCCACCGCCTGGGTGCGGACCTCGGCACTCCGCGGGATCGTAATCCCGCACACTCGCAGCGCGCCGTCAAGCCAACGTGGACCACAATCTGCGGCCCTGCGAGGAGACCCCGGGGCCGCAGATCTTGTTGCGGGCGGAGAAATTTCTAGACGCCGCGGTGATCAGGCCGAGGTCAGCAGGAGAAGATCTCCGGATGGGCGATCGCACTCATCGCGTGGAGCGCTCGCCGATCGTGACCGGGATCTCTTTCACCTCTCCGCCGCGAATCAAGCGCACGCGCACCGCAGTACCCACCGACTCCGGGGTGAGACGCGCTTGAAGATCGTCGTGGCGTCGCACCACAGTGCCGTCGATCGCCACAAGGGTGTCTCCCATCAAGAGCCCGCCACGTTCGGCAGGACTCCCGGGTTCAATCGACACAATCAGCAAACCGGCTTCCTGGCCCTGCTGCTGCCACGCCGCAGGCAACCTGACCGGGTGTGCTCCAAGCCCGAGGTAGCCGCGGCGGATGCGGCCGTGCGTAAGCAGCGCCGTGACCACTCGGCGCAGCGTCGCGACCGGCACCGTCAAGGCGGCCTCCCGCAGCAAGCCCGCTGTGTTCATCCCGAGTACAGCACCGGCGGTGTCGACGAGTGGGCCTCCCGAGAAACCGAAGCGGATTGCNACGTCCGCCTCCAGGTATCGGGTNAGCTCCCCTCCGGCCGGCGCCCGCCACGCATCCCCCAAAGCGCTAATCATACCGAGCCGAGCACGCACCGTGCGTCCCGGACGACCCAGGGCAAGCACGAGCTGTCCCACTTTCGCTCGCTCCCCGTCGCTCCACGCGGGAACCGATAGACTGGCGGCCTGCGCCCGGAGCACGGCTACATCCGTGGTGGGGTCGCGCCCGACCAACGTTGCCTCGGCGACCCGCCCGTCGGCGAGGCCGATGCGCAGGTCCTCCTCCCGCTCGATGATATGATCCGCTGTCACGATCGTGCCATCGGAGGCCCAAATGATCCCACTACCCGGGATGCGCCGCCTCGCCTCCACGCGGACAATCGACGCCGCAACCTTCTCCACGATTCCGGACAACTCGCCGGAAATTTCACTCAGTCCTTGCATCTGCAATCACCTCTCCTCGCATCAGCATAGCCACGCGAGAGCACTCCCACATCCCCCGTTTGGGGAGGGCGGGACAGACCTCCGTCAGAGAACGAGGAGTCCCAGCCGGGCAGCACGCGTCACCGCCTCGGTACGACTGTGCGCCCCAAGCTTACCCAGGATGGCGTCGACGTGGAATTTTACGGTGTGTTCGCTAATGCCAAGCCGCAGAGCAATTTGTTTGTTAGGGAGCCCTTCAGCTACGAGTTGGAGGACCTCAATTTCCCGCGGGGTCAACTCCTCTATCGGCGCACCCGAGAGCTCAGCGCGTGTTGGAAGAACGCTTGCGGAAAATTCCGGATCGATCACGACGAGGCCCTCGTCCACGGCACGCACAGCCGCGCCCAAGGCGGCAGGGTCGACGTGGCGGGGGAGGGCACCCTTAGCTCCAGAGGCCACGGCCTCGGCGATGCGCATCTCATCATCGCCGAGGACGATCACTGGAGTGGCAAGATCCAGCACGGCCGGCAGCTCAGAGCCGATCCGTCTATCTGCGTCACTGAGGTCCCACAGAATGACATCCGGTCTGTGGGCAAGGGCGGTAGTCGCCAGATCGCCGTCCAAGCGGGTCTGGTTTACGNCCGACACGCCCGTCTGCCCGGACAGGGCAGCGGCTAACCCCGCCCGGAATACCTCATCATCGGCGACAATCAGAACTCGCACACAGAATCCTGTCCACGCCCGCACGCCCTGTCATCTGCCATTCACGCAAAACACGGATCCGGATCTCACCCCTGCGCAACGCGACAAGGGCCGTTAGACCCAGGCACTCTTCTGCCAGTTGTCCCGCGCTATCGGTGAGGGCAGCCAGGACGGCAGTTTGAGCCACAGCCCGCGAGCGAGGGCATTGACATACGGCTCATAGGACCGCCGCAGATCGTCGAGCGCGCGGTCGGCGTCTGCCCCAGGGCGCAAGGCGACGCCCGCGTCCTGCAGTATCGTCCGGAGGCGCGCCAAGTCCTCGGGCGGCAGCCGGTCTCGCTCCGGCGCGAGGGGCGGGCTGTCCAACACCTGGCACAAGTCCACCGCCACGTGCCGTGCCATCGCGAAAGTGAGCCAGGCCTGGCGTGGACGCACGTTGTCGAGCCCGGTGAGCACCAACGCGCAGGTGTCGAGAATCGCTGTCAGGGAAGCGAGCCACGACTCATTCCCGTGCTGCGACCGGAAGCGCGCGAGGATGGGATACGAAATGTGGCTCTCAAGCAATTCCGCCGACCACTGCTCCCAAGTGGAAAGAAATTGAGACAGCGCGTCCAAATCCTTCCAGGTCGCGAGCCTCCGCAGGAGTTCGGCGGAAGCGGGGGGAGAGCCCGCCCACTCATCGAGCATCGCGATATGTGCTTCCCGCCGCGAGAACGCCTGATAGAGCACCGGCAAGTACCCGATGACGAGGGCCAAGAACGCAAACCCGACAAACGCTTCCACGACCGTCAGAATGCGTGCGGGCGCCGACGTCGGCACCACATCTCCCGCTCCCAAGGTGAACAGGGTCCCAGCACTCAGGTAGATCGCTGAAAAGAAGGTCGGGCGGCCCTCCGGGATGGCAATACGCATCCCGAGCCCCAAGTGGGCGAGGGCAAACCCTAAGACGAGAAGGACGGACCACGAGACGAACAGCAGCAGCAATGAGAGCGGCCCGAACAGACCCAGAAAATTTTCCCTCCGGGAGGGATGGTGAATGCGCGCGGTCACTCGTGTCCAAACCCGCCACAAGCCCCGGTAGAACAACCGGGCATACCGCAGGCGCCGCGTGACCCGCCGCGGGAGAACGATCGTTTCAAATGTATCCCACAGAATCAACGCAATGAGGCTCACTCCCAGGATGCCTGCCAGCAGTCTCATCGCTCCCCTCCCGTCGATTTGCGCACCGCAGCCTGCCCTACAATATGACACAGGCGATGGTCCCGGTCCTCAGTCACACCGTCGTGGCGTCCGACACACGCGCTCCCCAACGGCGCTTGGTCGTCCTGCATGGCGCATTCGGTGCCGGTCACAACTGGAGGACCATCGCTCGCACTCTCGTCCGGCAGCGCCCGGACTGGAGCGTCCTCCTCCCTGACCTGCGCCTGCACGGCGCCTCGCAGGGCTTTCTGCCCCCGCACACTCTACGCGGCGCCGCCTCAGATATCGCGACGTTGACTCAGGCTCTGGGCACCCGCGCCGATGCCATTCTGGGTCACTCCCTGGGTGGCAAGGTGGCTCTGCGCTATGCCTCCGACTATCCGTCCGGCCTTGAGCAAGCCTGGGCGGTTGATGCCACCCCCGCGCCCGAGCCCCACGTCGGGAGCGCGTGGCAGATGCTACGCACGGTGCGGGCCCTGCCTCCCGAGTTTGATTCCCGCACCGATGCGGCCGCCGCGTTGGTGCGCGGCGGCTTTACACCTGTAGTCGCGCAGTGGATGACATCAAATCTCGAACAGGTGGGGAGACGCTACCAGTGGCGCCTGGACTTCGACGCGCTAGAGGAACTGTTAGACGACGCGTCCGCTGCGGACCTGTGGAGCGTGGTGGCCGACCCGGCGCGGGCCACGACGCTCCACTTTATTAAGGCCACAGACTCCGATGTCCTCAGCTCGGAGACCCAGCAACGCCTTCGCACCACCAACACCGCCGGGGGGATTTCCATCCACGCGCTCGTGGGGGGTCATTGGATCCAGGCAGACAACCCCAACGGCGTGGTGGGCCTGCTCACCGAGTATCTCCCCAGCGACGTGGCGGGGGCCTAGGCCGCCTTGAACAAGTTCTTCAG
>JGI25382J43887_10000122_pt1 | contig 19144 bp, 28 predicted proteins | sample GraSoi013_1_40cm_3_FD_43887 | JGI IMG/M metagenome (IMG submission 43887) | reverse complement strand
AACTCATGTTCGTGGAGTGTTCCTAGCCGGCTCTGGATCCCTGTCGTGGTAGGAGTAACCTGCTGACGGGAGTTCGAATCTCCCCCGGGCTACCACAAAACATGAGTCCGACATTATACTGCGTTCAGTGCTTAGTCTGAGAATCACTGAGATCCGACGGAAGACCGTTGCAATTCGTGCATCTTGTTAAGGCCCTTTCGCATGAGTTCTCCAAGAACCTCGGTCTTTGTGATCGCTCCTGGATCCAATATAGTGAAAGCCCGTTTGAACTGTTGCACCTTGTCATCCCATGCTACGTACCAGAGGCCTTCTCTGGTCTCATTTGTAAGAGGGATGCCTGCCAGTCCAAGATCAATGCCCCATTTCTTGAATTGACCCTGTCCTTTCTCCGACTTGATTCTGTGACTCTTGAAGGTGCTCTTGGAGATTTCAAGCACGGCGTTAGGATCCCTTCCTACGGACGCTTCCTTGAGAAGGACGTACTTTCCAATTTCCTCAATTGCCAAGATCCACAGGCCAACGGCGATTTGCAGGCCTCCGTTCTCTTCCGCATAATTCCCACCTTGCCAGAAGTTTAGAGCCCTGTAGAAGCACTCTTTCAGGCTCTGTGGAATCTTGCTCACTGGGATCCTGTAAACTTCGTCCTTCTTCCGTGTCAATTGTTCCAACTAGGAAATCGCTTCGATTCCGGGACCCTGTCAAGGCCAAATAAACACGCTACGCCGTAATGGCACGACCGATCGCATCAAGCTGATCCGTGATTTCCAGTGTGATTTCTCTACAAAGGACACGGATTTTCCCGGTCGTGGTCTCCAGGTTGCCGCATTGAGTCAGGACCTCCTTTAGCCGTTCTATCGCTACCTTCGCCTTGCCCACCGCATCTCTCACCTGCGTTGAGTCCACTGACTCCCTCTCAACTCTCTGAAGTACCCGTATTCTCGCCCACGCAATTGCTACGCTCACGAGTTCCCCTCGAAGCTGCTGTGAATCAGAGTCTCCAACGGCGCAGACAAGTCGCTCACCTTGGTACTCATTGAACCAGCCTACCGGAGCAGGGAGCCTGGAGACATCTTTGGCAATGAAAACAGCGTAGGCTGCACCTCTGTTCTCCATGGCCTCAGTCAGTTCTCTCTGGATCGCTGGCAACGACATCTCCTCATCTTTCACTTCTACCACAATCGGAAGATCGGGCTTTTCGGCCATCCGGATGATGAAGTCCCCCTTCTTACTCCTAGTCACTCTACCCGGAGTGTCAGTGAGACGCTCGACCTGGTCCCCTTTCCTCTGCCTGACTAACTCATCTAGGATGCCGCCAATCTCGTCCTGGAATCTGAGCCCTTTCCTAGTGGTCTTCACTTCAATTTTGAGTTCAGCCTTGTCAACTACCAGGGCAGTCTTTAGGTCCGAGAGCTGTCTCGTTAATTCAACCCGTAACTGGTAGAGAGGCGTTCCCTCCCGGGAGGGGTCAAATATTTGCCTGACAATCTGGCCCTTCTCTCCAAACGTGTCATCAAGAGCCTTGGGGAAAGTGCCTCTCTCGCCGAAAACCTTGTTGAACCGTTTCTCCAATTCTTCTATGGTGCTGTTGAGAACATCGTTGAACCGCCCCTCCAGTCCGGCGAATTCTCTCTGGATGAAGTCAATCCTCTCTGCGGTTCCAACGATGCTTGAAGCCACGACGCCTACCTTCACCGCTCTATCGAACGCTTTCGATCGGTCCTCTGAAGGTTTGTTCTGAAAGAAAGAGACAATTTCCGCATCGTCTGTTTCCCAGTCCGTGACAAAGAGCTTGTTGTCACGGACCATGATCTGGAGCGTTTCAGGTTCGTCAACTGAGACATTTCGTCTGTCAATTCTGGAAGGCAAGAGAGGTGCAGCAGGTGGCTACTTTGACGAGTCCTTAGGCAGTATGCAACTAGGTCGGACCCGGAGAAGTTTAGGAGGCGCTTACCTTACTAGCGATGTTTGTCCGATAAGCAGTCTGACCCTGGAGACTCACCTTCTCCACCAGCTTCCGTCCAATCAGTGTGCCAAGATTCACGCTGTGACGGAGGCTCTCAGCACTCGAATATCCCAGCAAAAGCGCCAGATTCGCCAGCGTGAAAGGTTTTCCGTCATTCTGCAGCAGGAACGTGTAGAGCTTCTTGTCAGCTGGCATCAGACTGGAGAGAATCCTTTGGATCCCGGGGAGCTGGAGAACTCCAGCGATGGCCCCTCCGGACTCTTGAGTCTGAGTCGGAAGATCTGCTTTCGAGGTCTCGGTGTTATTCCGGGATCCGCTGCGCCTGGGCCTTGGATATGACGACCCCTCATTTCTCAATCGCTTAGCAAGAGTCTCCTGAGTCACACCCTCCTCAATGATTCGCACGTCGAATCCCTTGTCCATAACAGAGAACAATCTCTTGCGATCGTGGAGATACTCGTCAGCCGTCATGAGAACATGATATTCTGCTCCCTTCTGGGTGCTGTGAAGGGTCCGACCGAATCGTTGAGCTTCTTGGCGTCGACTTCCAAAGAGAAAGTCAACCTCGACAACCATCTCTACCAGCGGCAGGGACAGTCCTTCGTCTCCGACTCGGCTGACGACTGCAACCTTGGCCTCCTCCAATGTCTTGATCCGGTCCGTCTTGGTCTCCCCATGAATGTGGGGAGCGTCAAACCTTGCAGCGATAGTCCGGCCTACCTCAATACTATCGGCGAAGATGAGAGTCCTCCTGTCCTTAGCGAGAAGACGCCTCAGCACATCCAGCTTGCCCTCGAAGTTCTTCAAAGGATGAACGTGAAGGATTGGACTTGAGATGAGACCGAGATCTCGGAAGTGCTGCCAGCCAAGTCCAACAGGCTTGCCAGTCAGGGCGAAAATGTAATTCTCTCGACCGTCCTCCCGCTGTGGAGTCGCACTGAGTCCGACTGTGTACTTTCTCTTGATCAGTGAAAGCTTGGAGAACTGATCAGCTGGCAGATGCTGGCACTCGTCAACAGTTAGACTGCTCCAGCTTGTACTGCCATGCTTCTTCATCGCCGACTGGTAGGTTGTGACGAAGACGTCGACATCGAGCTTCAGGTCCGTGAATAACTGGATCCTCTCCTCCCACTGCTCTCTCAAGATGAGAGAAGGCACCACGATCAAGTGTGGACCTTTGATGTGGCTGATGATCCAGAGGGTGACGAACGTCTTTCCAACACTGGGAGGATAGAAGACCCCGATGTTGGACCAGCGCAGGAACTCGTTCCAGGCGTCTTTCTGATAGTCTCGCAGTTCGAGTTGTGGAGCAGCCTTCCATCCAAGCTGTCTCTTCAACTCCTCTGGCAGAGCACCGAGCCATTCCATGTACCGGTTGACAAGAAAGATGTTGAACGATTCCGTCTGTGTCTCAAGATAGCCAAAGTTAGCGTCAATAAATCGGGGAATGATCAGATGCCAGTTGTCCTGCTTTCCTGGGACCGGCCGGATCACGTAGGGTTTCTTGAAGAATGATTCCAACTCCTCCGTCTTGACCTTGCTTCCCCGCAACGTCATCGCATACTGAGTGAGAAGATCCTGTGCCTTGGACTTGGCCTCCTCACTGAGTCCTGCCAACTCTTCGAACATTGGAACAGAGGTTTTGATCTGTTCCAACAGATAGCGGACACGATCGAGTTGTAGAGTCTCTACCGCTTTGATCCCTTCGGTCTTCTGCGAGGTCTCCATCTGAGTCATTCTATGTTGGACTCCCTGCAGAGTTCAGCTCCAGACATTCCATCGCAAACTGGTCAGCCAGGGCTTGTTCCCCCTCCCCTGAATGACGTCTCCGTCTCTGATGGAATAGATGATGGAAGAATTCGTGGAGAGCGGTCTGTTCACTCATTGTCTCGGCTTTGGACTCGATCAGTGGTGCCGGAGTGGAGGAGTACTGTGCTACGATCTTGGATCCGAGTTGAGGATTCACGAGTGCCTTGACTGGAGCGATATCATAGTAAACAGACATGACATCGAAGTAGGCTGACCATTTGTGAGTCCGATTCAGACGGGCTCGTGCGGCTCGCAGAACCCAGGCGGGAGGCGGCTCTAGGCTCATTTCTTAAAGACCCACTCCAATCCACAAATCTCCCCGTCAGTATGACTGGCTCCCCAGTGCCACTGCCGAACATCCTCTTTGAGAGCCTTCTTCAGACGCTCGATGCGTTTCCTGATTTCTTCCTCAGTTCTCACTTCTTCTCCCTCAACTCGTGCAAACTCTTCCAGTGACGTCCGTCTCGTCTACCGCAAACTATGCAGGCTGGTGTCCTGGGACCATTGATCGGTCTCATCTCTTGACAAGCCCTCGTTGGTCAGGTAATCTCTGAGATCCTAACGCATCTCGTTCAGCTGCCAGCCTCTCTCAATACATTCGATTCTCCTGTTCAATCCACTCGTGGATCTCAAGTGAGTGGGCCATCCAGTAGGTTTTCTCGAAAATCTCTTTCTTCACCGGCCAGCCTGGACCGGATAGATCGTCTGCGTTTCGAACCCAGTAATCCCCTGATTGACCTTTCATCGTGCCCTCCAGAGTCTTGACCTCGAAAGGCTCGGTCATCTGTCGTGCGATGACAAGCATCTTCTTCGCATAATAGATCCAATCCGGACCGGTCATTCTTTCACTCCTCCTGCAATGTCCCGTTTCACCGCCTCCCTCAATGCGCTCATCATCAACTGATACTCATGCTGATCCTGTTCCAGTGGAGTCGCAAAGGTCCGGTGAGGATACGCCCGGGCATCACGGGAAACCAGTTCCTCCGGCTGCACATCCAGCGCTTCAAGCATCTTCTTCGCCATGTCCTTGTTGGCAAGCATCGTCCTCGGACGGATACTCAAACCGGATTGACGGTACTGGTTCCTGAGAAACTCCGGACCCAGAGCCTGCACGTCATTGTAGGTGTCGAGGACGTGGCCCATCATGTAATCCACGTATGACTCTGGGATCCCGTGACTGATCAATTGCGTCTTGAAATATTTCCGGAGACTGTGGGTTCTGAGGACGTATCTTGCAGCCTTGGTCTCCGTGAGCAGACCGGCCTTGACGTAGAGATCATGGACGATATCATGGACTCGTCCAGGAGTGATCGGTTCGATAACTCTGGAGTGCTCGCTTCGGATCAGGGGAGAATCATCGGTTATCGTCTCCTGCTCCAGCTCGACCTTTGTCGGCCGGACCGGCACTCCACGCCTTCTGAGATCAAGATACGCCCGTAGATACTCGACTGCTTCTTGCGCTAGGAACGTGTCATAGTCTCCGTATCCGCCCTTGACTATGGCAGCCTCAACATGAACATGAACTGGAATTCTGCCAATATCCAGATCCTTTCTTACATGACCAACTCGGAGCTTGCAGAGTGTTCCAACTCTGAATCAAGCCAGACACAGGAGGCTGATGATGGCTCGCTCCCGGACGTCCGCTACCTCGATAAGTTTCTGAACTTCTTCCGGAGTCGGAGCCCTGTCTTTGTAAGTGACCTTCTTCGAAATGTGGAAGCTCAACTCTACCTTGAGCTTGTTAACCCGATAAAGCGCTTTCACGCCCTTGACGTGATTATTGATCGTGCCTGTTGCAAGACCCTCATCCTGCAATGCGTCCACGAAGTCCTCGATCTTCTCAATGTGGGCCGCAACAACCTTCGGCAGAAACTCCCCCGATCGGTTGAAGCATTCCCCGATCAACTCATCAGGCGTCTTCTCTATCCATCTGCAATATCGATGGACCCCGAAGGCGTACTGGTAGAGGGTTCGTGGACTGCGCTTCTGGCGTTTCAAGAACCGAGCTAGATTGAGAAGCGACCTGTTCTCCTTGACGAAGGGGATGAGACTTGGCATCTTCTTTTCGAATGCTTCCTGGACGAACAATCCAAGACCAAGTTCTACAGTCTCCTGTGGGCGAGGGCCCTGTTTAGTGATAGTCCGGCTCAATGGTAGAGAGACGTCCTCCGCTCCTTCTTGCTGTATAGCCAACGGTAATACCTACAACTATACCATAAGACGTGATACTTAAGTATAGCCCGCCGTATAACATCTGTCATGCCTGCTATTTTCAGAATGAAGCTCGTCAGGATCGGGAACAGTACACGATTGACGATTCCAAAAGAGATCATGGAGGGGCAGGGCTGGAAGGAGGGGGAAGAGGTCAGCCTCATAGTGACCAATGGTGACGTGATCATCCGTCGTGAGAAACAACCCAAGGCAAGGTAGTCCTCCATTTTACGACTCGCCTCCATTCTTGAGCGAACCTAGAGGCCATAGAGCCTCTATCGCTTTCCTGTAGATTACGAGGGCGTTGGAACCAGCCGGTTCCCTTTCATGCGGTTGCGGAGAGACGGATCTATCGCAGACGACAACTAACTTCTCCTCGTCCTGTTGCACGATCCATCCGGTGCATTCTCGCAATGGAGGAGTGTACTTCTCAGGGTTCGAGATGTTCTGGAGGGCAAGATGATCCCGGTATTGGATCCTGTAGAGGCTGGGCTCCAGAGTGGCGGAGTGCAATAGTTGTCTTGCATATTCGCTGAAGGAGAGTCCGAGCCGGGCGCTGGTTGCGTGGGCTTGATTGTATTCTTCCTTGTTGGGGAAGGTTATCTCAGCCCGGACAGGACGGGGACCTCCCGTACTATGGAACCTCCCCCGCTGGAGAGCTCACGGTCAGTTTGTAGCAGCCTGGAGATGGATTGAAGATCAGTCCTTCACGTTCTAAGGACTTGACTACCTTCTCGACGAGCTCAATGCTGAGACTTTCTCCAATCAGCTTGCAGCATTCGGTCCACAGGCTTGGTAGCGTTGCGGAGCCAAAGCGATCCTGCAGATCTGGGAGAACCCTTTGGAGGATGAGATCCTTTAGACGTGAGATCTCAGTGAATGCCCGAGATGTCTCCAGGCTCGTGGTCTCCGTGACTCGGTCTGCCTTCCCCAGAGAACCGCCCGAACCGACCGAACCGTTGGGTAGGTCTAAAGTAACATCTTGCGGAGAGCTAACGGTACGGGCAGTTCGGTCGGTTACATAGGACGTGCCCAGAGAACCGTTAGGAGAGAGACCATACCTCACAAACCTGCGGCTCAGCTTCTTTTCATCCCAGAGAATTGCGTGAAGGCTACGCTCGCCTACTCGGCAGGGTTTCAGGCCAAACTTACGGAGCTTCTTTCCTAACCACTCTGGGCTCTTGGTCTCCCATTTCTCACGGTCTTCATTGAACACCTTCGCTATGGTCGATACCGCATATCTCTCAGCCTTCTCGATCTCACGAATCTTGTAAAGGGCAGCGAGGATACGGGCCTCTTCCCCAGAATTGTTCTCCTCCTTTCTGTCCTGAGATTGCTCGACCGCCAGCTCCAGCAAGTGAGCTCGTCCAGTCTTGCTGGGGCATTTTGCAATGAGAGGACCGAACAGCTCGATCACACGGTAATTGCTTATCTCAGCTTTCAGTTCCTCGATGTTGTAGGGTTCTTCTTTCTGATAGAGCGGAAGGCCCTTCTCATGCCGGATCCCGTACATCTCTAAGTAGGGTTTCAGCTCCAGAGCCTTGTCCTTCTCGAAAGCTACTGGAATGTCTCGGCGGACGTTCTCCTCGGTGTTGACTACTATGCAACGGTCCAAGACTGTCGGAGGGAGCGTCTCTGTTGATGCAATCGCCTTGAATCCGAAAGCATCGTAGAGGATCGGGACTCCTCCATCTCGATTGGCTCTGATGATCGGCTGATCCTGGCAATATCCTCCGTTAAGGATGCCGATCAGAGCCTGGACGCTTTCACTCTGATCCTTCCGCTATGGAGCGAGTTTCTCTCCTTCATCAACCAGGAGAGTTGGATGAAATAGGTTGCCTGTCTGGTACAGGCCTGCTCCGCTCGTGTCACTCGAAAGTAATCCTCGGTAGCACAAGGCTTGGAGAATGTGGAGGCAACGATTCTTCCCTGTGCCTTTGGGACCGTGAAAGAAAAAGTAGGGAGTAGTCCGGTATTCTCTTACCCGGTAGCTGTGGAGGACTCCGGAGGCTAATAATTCGAAGTGTCGATCATCTTCGAGATCGACCTGCGTCTTGATGAAAGGGACAAGCTGATCATAGATCCAATTATCATTCTCGTATTGTTTCGGCATTATGAGAGGCCATAACGTCCCCGCAAAGGCCTGTATCTTGGCTCGTTCTTCCAGCTCCTTCTCCTCGGGGGACTTGTGCGTTATCGAGTTTAGAGCCGCTCCCCTTCACTATCGTAGCATTCGCCATCACAGGTTACACGTTCGAGCTTCAGATGATGCCCTGGACGGTCACGATCGATGACTGTCAGCTCGTGATGATGCCTGAAGATTGGACCAAATCTCCGAAACATTCTCTTCGCCCATGCCTTGTGCTCGAATGAGAGAATCTCTTCCGGCTCGATCCATTTGTCCAGCTTTGGAGGGCTTGGACTAGACTCGACAGGCTCGGAGCCAGCTGTCTCAGCTGTCATTTCCACATCTCCGTCCAGGAGACAATCGCTCTATGGCTGAAGGGCCTTGATGGTTGGGCACTCAGCGAAGAGCGCTCTACCAGAACCCTGCTCTGCATTCCAGAGAGTCCAAGGATCCACGAGAGAGGACGATGGTTAGTTGACCATTTCAGTAATAGAGAGCCATTCGGCTTGAGAACTCGGCGAAACTCCGCAAAGGACTCAGTGAGAATGGCCTCAGCTTCTCGAATATTGCGGAACGAACTGAAAGTATCGACTAACCAACTCTCACGACCAAAGCCATAGACTTGATGCGGAGGATCGAAAATGAGTAAGTCCACGGTTTCCGGCTCAAGCGGCAGCTGTCTCCAGTCAACTCTCCTTGTTCGAGAATCTCTGGGAATGATGTCAAAACACAGATCCGCAGAGTACCCGATCTCTAGCTCTGTTCGATGAGCACCGGCTGTAAGATCAACGATCAACTCCTCAGTTACATTATGCCCCTGTATCTCGTTGGTCACAGCGTCTCTGAGATCTATCTCAGTCATTCTTCCGGTTCCTCAGATTCAGTTTACTGCTTGACGGGCTCCGTCGCTTTCGAATACGCCCAGCCCACCGGTCCAAGCAGTTCTCCCAGCCGGGTGCCTTCAGGATCCAGGGGTTTGACGAACAGGGCCTCGACTATTCCGTCGACGACTTTGAATTCGAATTCAAATTGAGGATGTTTGGCCTTTATTGGTTCAAGTATCTTCGACCGCAGAAACCCTACAGGTCCGGATTCATAGAGGACTTTGCCATCAGGCAGGAAGGCTGCTTCTTGATGCGATCGGGAGATGTTAGCTTGTCCGACTATCTTGTCTTTGTCGGCCAAGGGGTACTGTGGAGAGTCTTCAGTGGCAGGAAGATTCCTGCTGGTTGAGACATGCCAAGTCTCCTGCTGGGCCGGGGGTTGCTCCTCTGGAGCCTTCGGGGCTTCAGACTCGGTCCTTAGAGATCTCTGTCTTTTGAGAAACTCTTCGATGAGCGTAGCGATCAATTTGGCTGGGATCAACTTGTTGACGGCATTGCGCTCTGCTTTGTTGACGGCTAGGGTGTAGGCGAATGGTTTCTTCTTGTCCGCAGCGGAAGCCCCGAGGACGTCTATCCTGTTCTCAAGATCCCGCATTTTGACGAGTGCTCTGATCTCCTCAGTCGTCTCCTCTGTCTTGACGTCGAGGATCTCGATGTTGCCTCGTCTTCGACCAGCTTCTCTTGTCCCAACGATACTCAGATGTGTGATCTGGCGGCCATCAATCTTGATTGTGTGGACGAATTCCTTGACTATCTCCCCAGTCATTTCCTGCTGGATCTGTTCTTCGTCTCTATGGTCAAGCTCAGTGTAGGGCTCACTCCTAGAGTCTGCGGCTGTATCTTCAATATCAGAAGTGCCGGAGGACTTCTGACGAGACGACTCGCCCGGGCTCATTTCGACCTGGCACCCTTCGGCCGTTTCACTCTGAGTTCCAAGTCTTGCTGAATAATCGCTAGAGATTCGAGCACTTGTTCAGGAGGAGTGCCTTCAGCGTAGATTATCGCCGCCCTGGTATTTGGCAGAATCTTGACTCGGTGACCGAAGACCTCAATGAGAACTTTTGGGATGTACGCAACCCGTTGCTTCTCGTTTATCGGTACGTCGAATTCTACCATGGGCAAGTCTTATGAAGCTCATATGATATAATGGGTGCTTTAGGTGCTCCCATTCCAAATCACGCACCCAATTCCCCGAGCGCTTGAAACCGCCACGACAGAGTCGCTCGTCTACCTGAGATGTTGGACCCCATGCACCCAGAAGGAGCTCCTTACGTGGATCTACGGTACTCCCTATCCCACGAACAAGGGTCCCGTGAAAAAGGCCAGAGACCAGTTGATTGATTGGAAGTGCCTTCGAGACGGAGGGCGCCCCCCAGGTACAAAGGACCGTCGGGTGCAGTATCTTCTGACATCTGACCCGTGGCCGGTGATCCCTTTCATCCAACAGCAATTAGGGGGAAGACAGGAATGGAGTTTCAGAAAGGCTGAGCCCTTGTCAAAGGAGGAGGGTAAAGTTCTGTTCAAGATCCTTGACTCGAATTGGTTCAGAACAGCATTCGACAGGAACATCTCTTCAGCAATGAGTACTCAACGGGATCCCTCGGGGACAATTCGTCACAACAGCATTTACAACAAAGGGTTACTCTCCGTGGCCGAGTTCCTCGGGGAAATCGCAGGCATATCGTCGATCCTTGGGACTGTGAACATCTTCCGTGGGAGACAAGCCTCGACTGAGGATCTGTTGGAGACTGAGACGTTCGATCAATTCTTGCAATCTCAGATGACTGATGATTTTGATCGTGTGCAAAAGTATGGCTCCATGGAAGGGCAACCAGGCGCTGATGACGTCTACAAGCTCCTCCCTCAGGTCGCCAGAGAGCTCCGATCCTTCATGCGTGATAGCCGTGGCCTGTTGGGTATGTTGCTCGAAGACACAATTGACATGCTACCATTCCCCGCTCTCTGCATACCCTTGGAGCTTGCGGAGAAACTCAGTGGTTCGTCTATCGGCCGAGTGCACAGTAGCCTCTTCATCTACCTTTCCCGTTCTATCGAACGAGTGCTCGTCCACAAGACAACCCAGCAAGAAGATGAGCGGAGCTGATGAAAAACAGGTTGCACCAGACTCTAGAGCCGTCCAAGAGCTTGGGCCTAATCCGAGGGAAGGAGAAGAGTGCATGGCGTCAATGCTGGAAATGCGGAAAGTGGCTCCACTGCAAAACATGCCTAGACAATCATCTCGTCAACACGCCCCACAAGTGAAAAAGATAGACGCCTCCAAGCTGGCCAGGCCGCAGCCCCTGCAAGCAGGTCTTTCCATACTATTTTCGATGGTTTCCTTCTCCCTTACTCCCTCCGCTCCGCACGGACTCCTATTCTGCCTAAATAGTAGAACCGGGCAAGACTCTGTCGAAGATGTTAGGCGACAACGTCACTGAGCCGTGGCCAGTCCAGGAGTTCTCCCCATCCGGTACTCAGCTGGGCTCAAATTCTGGAGTGTTCGTTGGCTCCATCGACTCCAAAACTAAGAAGCGTCAGATCTCCTTGGGCTCTTTGCCCTCGACTCCTAGCATGCCGCTTCGACAGAACTTTTTCATCGAGGTCGGATACAATGTTAGCTCCCCCGGTCTCCTAGGGAAGGACTTTCTAGCCGTCGCTGGTCCCACAACATTTCCGGAGAGGTTTGAGAAAAGTCTCCACATGGTTGCCTTCGCCTATAATTCGGTCAGGGCGAGGCTCGAAAACGATAGTGTACAGTTCAATGCATCGCTAGAGGTTAGCAGGGATCCCGATCAACTGGATTCAGAATCACTGCTTGTAGTCATCCGAGTTACTCAGATGCCCTACAGGGATATGTTGAAACTCTGGAACGGACTATCATTCGCTTTTGCTGAAAAACTCGACAAAAGTCTAATCGGGAATGTTCATCTCGTCCTAAGACCGGGTGACTGAGTCTTCTTCCAAGCTCGGAGATTTCTGGAGCTAGCTGAAACACTCGCTGATGCCGGCGGTACTGAAGCTCACTTTCGGACTGCAGTTAACCGGGCATACTACGCTGCTTACCTGACAAGTATTGTCAAACTGCATGGCTCCGGGGCTCTGGCCTACGCCAAGGGTCAGACAGGTAGCTATCACGAGCAGATCAGAAGAGCCTTTGCAACCCTAGGCCATCCCAACATCTCAGACAAGCTCGCCGACCTTTTCGATCAGAGAGTAATCGCTGACTACCACCCTGACAAAACAGTCGGACACAACTCGGCCCGCAACTGCGTAGACCTGAGCACTGACCTAGTGGAATTGATCGAGGAGGACCCCTGAATGCCCGTTGAGGCTCGGGAGTTCCTACCGTTCGAGATCGTGAAGGAGCCATGGAACGAATACGTGATCAAGGATCAAGGGGAAGAGGGCATTCTCAGAGGAAGACTAATCCTTGCAAAGGTGATCCGGATAGGCGATACGAATGATCCCAAACGGCTCGGCATCCAGGTTGCTCCACATCAAATATGGATCACTCACTCCCCTCCAAAGCTTCGGGGGGAACCATCGCCACGACTGCCATCTCCCCCCGACGTACCGAACAACCAGAGAATTGAGGTTGAAGTGGAGACGAGGCGGGAGGATTGGAGTGCCTATCGTCTTCCTGTGGACAAGGTCGACCTTCGCCTTAGATACGTGATAAGTAGAGTGTATAGGGTTCCCAACTTGTTCGCCATGGATCGGGAACCGTTCTACATAGTTGAGAGCGCCGGACTTTCAGAAATTCTGAAGGATGGGGAACCGACAGGATCGCCCGTGGGCGAACCTATCAAGTAGTGACGTTCGAAAGGCATAACGAAGCGAGCTTCCTACAGGGAATCACTGAGATCCCTTTCCATGATCCTCTTCTCAATGGATGGGTTCTAGGAAGAGCATTTTGCGAAACAACTCTCCAAAACTGGGAGTGCTCCCATTCCTGTCTCGTTGGATAAGCTCCCTATACATCAAGCGACTTTCTTGAGTCCAGCTTGAACTGATCAGGAACGATCTCCAGCTGGATACTTGTATCGCCTTGCAATCGCTTCTCTTTTCTCAACAAGTACAAAGAGAGCACCAGCTGACGTCGAATATGATCCTTCTCTAACTGCTTCGTATCTGGAGGATGAGACGTGCGTCCTCTAGTCCACCGAAATTGTTCGAGCGTAGCAGAGTCCGGAGGAGAGTCACTTTGAGGAGATGCCAATGGTTCCATTATTCTTGAACAGCTCCTCGATCGTTGGAGGATGACCGAGCCGTCCACGCTCCACCAATTCAAGATAGAATTGATGAGCCTCCTGATCGAAGGATTGGCCATGGGAGGGAGCGAGCGTTGGATCCACAAGTCCTCCTGTCATTCTAGAGCGGACTTCTCTGTAGAGGTAGACCGTAAGAACTAGGTGACGTTTTAGCTGCTTCTCCAATAATCTGTCCTGCTCCTTCTTGCGTCGACGGGAGTGGCCCCATTCAAAGATGGAGAGCGTCTCTTTCTTCTCGCTAGCTCGACGCCACAAGTCGAGCACTCCTAGTCATACGAATAATAATAGTCTTTGGTGATCGCTGAGAAGAATCGTCGGGCTTTGTGCTAAGACTTTTCCTCAGATTGCTTGACAGGTGGCTTGATAGTTTCTGCAAGTCTCCCAAGAGGCGTACCCTGTTTTCCCCAGATCAGCCACCACTCCCACAGGAGGCTTCGGATCCAGACTCCACGATCTATCATGTTGGCGTCCGCTTCTCCCTGAATGCCTTTCGCAAATTCTGAGGGAACGTTGAAGGTTACCTTCACCACATCTTTGGCTGACAATTTCCCGAGATCTCCTGCAAAAGATGCCATTGGGAAATCAAAAGTCTTTCGCACTTGGACCTATGAGGGAGTATTGTTTGCATGTACAAATGCTACCCGGTAGGACTATGGTTTCCCGTTTTCTGTAGAGGGCTCTGTTACGGCCTCTGTCTCACCTAAACTCTTCTTCGACTTGATGATCGTCATGAATGATGGCTTTTCCTCAGTCAAGTACCGACGATACTCAGACATGACTTTCTCAGTTGTCTCCTTGGCCATATTGAAGCTCCGTTCGATTTCATCGAGACGATCAGGTGCGAGTCGATAGTGCGCTATGTCGTATGCGTTTCTTAATCTTCGGACGGGCTCTATCTTGTCCTTGAAGAAGTCGTCATCCAACCCCAATAGCCTATACCTTCTGCGGTAGTCCTTGTCTACTGCAGGGTCCCCGACGACGACTGACACCGCCTTCCAGATGTTCAGGAAGATCTCTGTGATCATGTATCGAAAGTGTCCAGAGAAAAGGTCGGTAATTTCATTCCTCTCTTCGAAGAGAAAGAGGGCATGTTCATAATAGGAAAGGGCCCTGTCCAGAATCGGATCTCTAATCTGCCACGCCTGCTCAGCGTTCGATATAGCCTCACGTAGCTTGACGAGATCATAGCCTGTGAGCGTCATCCGCAGCGACTTTGGTAAAGTGTAGGGGACTCCTTGTTCAGATTCGATAACGAGGAGTCGATAGGAGACATAGCTCTTCACTTCCAGACTTAGACAACGAATGAACCTGTCGAGAGCTAAACTAATTTTCTCGTAGGCCTCTCTCCCCCTATCTGCTTCGACTGTGATGGTAAGGAAATTGTCCTGGACAACACATTGTACTTCATCGAGCTTGATTGTCATTCGGAGGGCATCCTTATCCTCCCGATACCGAGATGGGGTGCCTTGGCCGACACGGGTCATGGATTGTGGCATGGTACGGAGGACTCAGAATATCCTTCATGCCACCGGGCACGACTACCTTCTCTCCATCAGGGACCCCGAATGGACCTGAGGGAAAGATTTCCGCATTTGCGATGAATTTCATCAGGTAGCCTCCTAACCACGCCCCAAACCCGGAATTGTCTGGACCTTATGACACCTTGCTTGATCCAGCGGTTCAGGAATAGTCTCAAACAAAATCTTTACAGAGGATTCTACTCGGACCAGGAGGGCATCCAGTCTGATCGTCCCTGCATGTACTTGTCCAATGCAGGACTGACTCGCTCATGCCAGATCTTTGCAGCTGCTTCTTCCCCTGGATAGGAGGCGTCCGTCCCGTGACTGTGACTGACAAGGTACTCGGCCCACTCTGGAGGGTACTTGGAGGACTTTGCAATGTTCAGGTTCAAGTTGCGGAAGCTGTGGGCCCTCGTCTCAAACCGTCCTGTCAGCTGAGATCTTGAGTCAAGTCCACATTCCTTGAAGGCTCTGAGGATCCAGAGACGAGCGCTCTGATACTCCAGCGGCTGCTTGGCCTGAGGATCCGGCTCTCCGAGAAAGTCGTGTCCCGGGAAGACCCATTGAGATCCAGAGATTTCCTCAAGATAGCTCGAAACGAGCTTAGAAGAATAATCAGAGAGGAACGTCGTCCGCTCAATGCTGGTCTTCTCCGAGACAGATGCGAACCGGGCCCTGACAGGGACCTTCTGGAAAGAGAGATCGGACTGCTGCAGTGCCAGGACTGAGCTGACCCTGTGACCTGTCGATAGAAGGAGAGAGACAAGGGCTCGGAACCATGGAGGTCTGTTCTCAGTTAGCATGCTCGCAACGTGTTGAGGCTCCGGCAGTTTGCGTGACGTCTCAATGATCCATTTCACAAAGCGGACCTTGTCCTCATACAGGTCCTCATCATAGCCAAGTCCTGCGAACCGGAAATATTTCGGGAGGTAGCCTCGATAGTACCGGATCGTCCCGGTGGCGAGATGTCTCTTGTTCTGGAGATAGTCGACCATCCGATCGGCCGACTCATACAGATCAAGGGTTCCTGGTCTCAGTGACTCCGTGAGACTTCCAGGATCCTGATCATTGGCTGCACCCCATGCAGCGAGAAGACTCTTCCGCTGGCGAATGATGCTCTGACTGCTTCCCCGAGTAATCCATCGATCAGCCTGGTTGTTGTTGCCAACACTGCCCCCAAAACTGGGGTCGGAACGTAACCCCACGAACTTAGTGCTCCTCGTACGAGTACTCCCGGTAAGGAGTGATGCTCTTTCCGGGCGATCGCTTGTCCGTCGGCCTTGAGGAGATAGAAGAGGCGAGGATGATCAGGGTCAAGCTCACCGCAATTATGATCGTGGTAGGTTGAACCAACTGGACAGGGAGAGGATAGGGGAAGGTCCAGTTGCCTATTTTGATGTAGGCTGTCTTGAAACTAAACCCCGCTTGAGGATTTGTTGCGCCTGCTGGGCTCACATTGATCAGAAGTGCTTGATAACGGAGATTATAGGGGCTGTTTCCAGAGGACCAGAAGAGCGGAGCCGTGTCCTGCCCAGAGAGGAAAGGTGCAGTGTTGGGAACATTGTAGGCTGTGTTAAGTTCCACGGGCCGCAGAATTGTTTCTCCGCTTATCCAGAGTTTGATATCCGACCATCCCGTACCGTAAGACGTGTAATAGATGTTGTTCGTGTCAATGTAGAAGAGGTAGAACCGCTGGTTCGCTAGATCATAAGTCAGCGCTGGATACTCGAAGCTGCCTATTATTTGCGTGGAAGCATCGAGACTGTTCGAGACGTAATGATAAGTTGCGCTGTAGAGCGTTGTCGCACTGCTGAAGGTTGCCAGGATATTGTCCTGCACTGCTACTGCTGAGAATGCGAGATTGTTGTTTGTGGTCTCCACCGACCCAGCCACCGTGTTCCATACGGTGCCTGACCAGGATTGTATGTTAATGGCCGGTCCGGGGCTAGAATCAGGATAGACCAGCGCAACCTTCCCTGCCGTCAAAGGAACAATCGTGCTGGCGCCCGTGCCAGTCTTAACAGTTGGAAAACTCGTGGCGTTCACCCACGTCTGCTGTCCCGTACAGGCACAGTTAGCGATCCCGCTTTTGTGTGCGAGATAATCGCTGACGTCGATCCATATCTGGCCCTTGCTGTCAACAGTGATGATCGCAGTATCCCAACCTGGGTTCAGCTGAATATTGTATCCTACGCTGACGGCTTGGAAACTGTTGAAGGTGATGGTTGTCCCGCTGACAGTGCCGACTTTGTAACAGGCCTGATAATTTGCTTGTCCGCAGGCGGCTGATTCAACGCTGACGAAATAGACGAAGCCTCCATCATACCACCATGAATTATTGTCTCCGTTGGTGCAGCCTGCCACCAGCTGAGTGGCGGACCATGTTACTCCTCCGTCGGTACTGCTGGCGTATTGATCATTGGTTCCATCACAGTACTCGACAAATATGATGCCGGTGGAGCTTGCGAAAACCCCCCGCATGAATCCTAAGGGCACCGGCAGCGCAGCTGTAGTGCTTCCTATTGTGGTCGGGTCTATGTTGAAACTGGTGAGGTTGGACCATTGCACTCCATTTGGCCAGCTTGTGACGTTCAAAGCGACTGTGTCCGACCAGTCGAATCCTACGCTTCCAAAGTGGATCGTCGTGCTGTCGCTCCGTCTTGCTCCGGTCCCATGAAAGCTGAGGGCTAACGCTCCGAGGGCCGACAGGGTGCCGGTGAATCTTACGTCCAAGTTGAAATTGTCCTGCGGCATTCGACTGAAGATCACGTTTAGAGTGAGATTGTTACTGAGAAACTTGTAGCTTAGCGAATACTCCACCGTTGTACTGTTGTACTGGAATCCGGTGAAGGGTAGAGTAACGTTCGCTGGCAGTGAGCCCCACTTGGCACTTAGGGGGAGAAGGGTCATGTTGCCTCCGTTGCTGTTCACATAGTTGACACGACCATCAGGATAGAACAGATAGTCAACGCTTTTGGTTAACGGGATCCTGTTGCTCGACTGAGGATTGATGAGATGCCAGGCGTAAACGGTCGAGCTAGAAATCAGTGGCTGGCTTACTGCATGAGCCTCAGACAGAACCAACTTGTTTGGGACATGGAGGGATCCAAGGATGGACCCTAGGAGCAGGAGAAAAACCAGGGCCTGTTTCATCTCTTCTTCTTCTTCCCCCTTCCCGAAGAAGCTACGATAGAGAGGACCACTAACAGGACGGCAGAGATCAATAGCCAGTTAGGCACTCCAACGGTGGAGCTGTTGAAAATATCCAGCCAGTTCGTTGTAGGAGCAGGAGGAAGATAATCTCCATCTATCTCATACGTGGCTTGTCCGTTTGTAATCGCTGAATATGACGAGCCTTCCCAGCGAGCAATATTATTTGACGCTGGGCTCTGGAATTGGAATTGCCAATAATTATTGAGGTCGCAGGAAGAACAGGAATTGATTCTTAGGCTGATAGCGTAGAGAGTGTTCGGTCTGGCGTTATACTTGATCTGAAAATTAGTGGTGTAGCCATTGATCGGGATTATCGCCACATTAACAGATGAGGCGAGTACTGGGCCGGATGGTACGCAGCTGCTCCCGTATGTCCCAGCGGTCGCAAACAGGAAAGCCTGTACTGTGCCTGAGGGAGACCCCGCTCCGCTTGATATGTAGAATTTTACCTGGGTTATTTGCAACCCATTTGCTACGAGAGGGTCGGCGGACACGGTAGGAGTAGTGAAGCATTGTCCAATCTCGCCCCACCGTGCCGGATAGACTCCGAAATAGCCGAAATACGATGAACCGCCCGCAAGAGTGGTGCTGTCGATTATGAATACTGCGTGAACAGGAGCCACAAGATTGGGGAGACCAGTCGCCATCAGAAACAATACGACGAGTACAAGCGGACTCTTGCCTCGTTTCACAGTCATGGATGTTCTCCTGCATGACCCTTCGAAGAAGTCGAACAAGCAGAGGGAGTCCGATCGTCTTCTACCAGGAACTCTTTCAGCTTGGACTCGATAACTTCACTGAGACTGAGACCCTTCAGAGCAGCCTTGGCCTTGGCACCCCTCAGAGCATCCTGGTCGACGAGGATGGTTGTTTTCTGGACTGGCAAACGCTGACCAGTCCAAGAATAAATATGGAACTATGGTATTGGGTTTTTTCCGGAAGGACTCGTTACGTATACCGGAAAACTCGGGGTATTCTCGAACTCATGATTTCCAGTCTCCCCCGGGCTACCACAAAACTCTCCAATTAAGATCAAGCCAATGCTGGGCGAGGAGTGTCATTGCAGTCGCTAGTCTTAGTTGACTGCAAAGCTGGTAAAGTGCTTTGTCCAAACCCTCCAACAAGTCACGCCATGTCTTGAGAGT
>JGI25382J43887_10000118_pt1 | contig 19349 bp, 20 predicted proteins | sample GraSoi013_1_40cm_3_FD_43887 | JGI IMG/M metagenome (IMG submission 43887) | reverse complement strand
TCAAACTCGAGAGCTTTGCCGAGACGACAGGCCAGGAACTGCGCGACGCGCTCCGGAAGCTTGATGTGAAGAATATGGACGGCCTCGTGTTCGATCTTCGTAATAATCCGGGTGGTCTTCTTCAGGAAGCAATCGAAGTGTGCGAAACCTTTCTGCAGAAGGGACAGTTAATCGTCGAAACACGCGGACGGACGCGAGGATCCAATCGGCCCTACGCGTCCCAGAAGCTAAATACGGAAAATTTGTTTCCTCTGGTCGTGTTGATCAATCCACAGAGCGCAAGCGCTTCCGAAATTGTGGCAGGTGCCCTCCAGGACCATGATCGCGCGCTTATCGTCGGCCAAACCAGTTTTGGGAAGGGGCTGGTACAGTCGGTTTATCCGCTCAGTAAAAACGCGGGCCTCGCACTCACGACACAGAAGTGGTACACGCCGAGCGGCCGTTTGATCCAGCGCGACTACTCTCAAATTTCGCAATTTGACTACTATAACCACCGTGAAACCGTCCCGCCGAAAAAGGACGATATCAAGCATTCCGACATCGGCCGGATTGTTTATGGAGGGGGCGGCATAGCACCCGACTACGTCGTTGAAGAACCGAAGGTGAACGAGTTCCAGACANTGCTGGTGAGCAAGTTCGCCTTCTATACGTTTGTGCGAGATTTNCTGGCGAAGAATCCCCCAGTTGATCGGTCTTTCCAGGTTTCCGACGCAATGATTGACCAGTTCAAACAGCACGTNCAAAAGCGCGGAGTTCAGTTCAACGATAAGGATTTCGACGACAACAGGGATTTCATNAGACGGTCGATCAAATACGAAATCTTCTACAACAAATTCGGCGTCTCCGACGCGGCGNNNGTNTTGCTTGAAGATGATCCACAGGTGCTGAAGGCGATCGATTTGATTCCTGAAGCCAAGGATTTGGCCAGCAAAGCGCGGCGGCAGGTTGCAGAGAAGCGATGAATTAGGTGCGACTCCCTCTCCCTCTGGGAGAGGGCGCGAAGCGCGAGCCTGATAGGGCGAAGCCTCAAGAAAGGGTGAGGGTCTCAAGATTTGACCGAGACCTGCAACCCTCACCCGGCGCGCCAGCCCGCTGGCTGTCGCGCCGACCTCTCCCAAAGGGAGAGGGTTTCCAACCATGCAGTGCATTCCAGTCCGGTTGAATCGCAGTTCCTACGATATTCTCGTCGGGACTGGNGTGTCGGATGATCTTGAAAAACATCTCAGCCGGGCCGGCCTTTGTGAACCGTTNCTCGTTATTTCACAACCTCGTATNCTCAAAGCCGTTGGGAAAAGTCTGAAGAAACGATTTCCAGTCGTGTCCATTCCCGATGGTGAGCGTGCGAAGAGTTTGACGACNGTTTCCCGNCTGCTCNATCGGATGGTCCAACTAAAGCTGACGCGGCAATCCACCGTGATCGCCTTTGGGGGAGGCGTTGTTGGGGATGTCGCGGGGTTTGTCGCTTCGATTTACATGCGCGGAATNNCGGTTGTCCAGATTCCAACGACGCTTTTAGCACAAGTCGATTCCAGCATCGGAGGCAAGACGGGCGTCAATCATCGTGTTGCGAAGAATCTCATCGGAACGTTTTACCAGCCGCGACTTGTGCTTTCTGATCCTCTCATTCTGCAAATGCTGCCGGAACGGGAATACGCCAGCGGTCTGTANGAGGCACTGAAGTACGGCGTCATTGGAGACCCCGCGTTGTTCGAGGAGTTCGAACGGAACACATCGATGCTGAAAAAGCGCGATCCGGAGGCTGTCGAGCGTCTTGTCGCACGATGTGCGGCCATTAAAGCAGAAGTGGTCATGTCGGACGAGAAAGAGAGCGACCTGCGACGGATTCTCAATTTTGGCCACACTGTTGGCCACGCGCTGGAAGCAGCGGCCCTGTACCGGCGAATTAAACACGGGGAGGCCGTCGGTTATGGAATGGTGGCCGCTGCTCGTATCGGCCGCGCGCTTGAAAAGATCAACGACTGGGACGTTCATCGGATCGAAAACGCGATTGCTTCGATCGGGCGGTTACCGGCGTTNGACGGAGTCAGCAGCAAAGANGTGCTCGGTGCTATACAGCATGACAAGAAGGTCCGCAATGGCGCGATTCATTTTGTCCTGCCGCGCACGATTGGAAGTGTGGAAATCACANCCGAGGTGCCTTTTGAAATTGTGCGCGAGGTGGTAAAGGGAATCCTGAATGANGGAAAGAGATTATTCGGGCCCGGATAGCCGTCGTGTCCAGCAGATGTTTGCTGGAATCGCCCATCGCTACGATTTCCTCAATCATTTTCTCTCCCTCTCTGTCGATCGTCGCTGGCGAAACGCAGCGGCTCGAAAAGTCCGCGATTTGGCCGGTCCCACACCTCCAACGTGCCTCGACCTATGCAGCGGTACAGGGGACCTGGCCATTGCATTACAACAGCATTTGCAAACTCAGATTATCGCGTCCGACTTTTGCCATCCGATGCTGACGCGCGCAAGAGGAAAGTTCGGCAGAAGCGCCATTCGCGTTGTTGAAGCTGATGCGCTTGATTTGCCCTTTCCAAATACCTCGTTCGACGCGGTAACGATGGCATTTGGGCTGCGGAACCTGGAGGATCCTTATCGGGGTTTATGCGAAATTAACCGTGTTCTCAAGCCGCACGGGGCCGCGGTGATTCTCGAGTTTTCCAAACCCGTCCTACCGGTATTCGACCAGATCTTCGACTTCTACTTCAGAGCCATTCTGCCATGCCTCGGGGGAGTGATTTCGGGCGACAGTACCGCCTATCAGTACTTACCGGATTCGGTCCGAAGGTTTCCCGATCAGGAACATGTTTTGGAATTGCTGCGGAGAGCGGAATTTGCGGAAACGGGCTACAAGAATCTCAGCGGCGGAATCGCGGCCCTGCATTGGGGCTTTGCCCATAAGTCCCCTCCTAAGTCAGGAGGGGAGTGAGCCTAACCATTCCCGGCTTCACTCCAGTTCGTATTCTTTGACCTTATTCAGGAGCGTCTTGTAGGAGACGTTCAACGTCTCGGCCGCCTGGGTTTTATTCCAATTGCTGAGATCCAGTACCTGTTTGATCTTGGCCTTTTCTGCAACGCAGGCTGCGCGGTTGGAAACATCGGACAAGGATCCGGAAAGATCGAGAAAATGAACAAAGTCTTCCGAACGCTTTCGGCCCTGAAAAGCGAAATTCAAATCTTCCGGCCGGATGGTCTTGCCGTCTGAGAGAATGACTGCGCGTTCGATTGTATTTTGAAGCTCGCGAACGTTTCCAGGCCATGAATATTGTTCCAAGGCTCCTGCGGCCTCGGGACTGAGCTGCAGCGACTGGCGGTGAAGGTCCTTGGAAAACTTTTCGACGAAAAATTGGGCGAGCAGCCGGACATCCGAAATCCGCTCGCGCAACGGTGGAATGTGAATCGGAAACACCGAGAGACGAAAGAATAAATCCTCGCGGAATTCCTTCTTGGCCACGAGATCTTGAAGGTTCCGGTTCGTAGCCGCCACCACGCGTGTAGCAACGCGAATTGTCTCTAGACCGCCAATCCGCTCGAACGACTGTTCCTCGATGACCCGAAGCACCTTGGCCTGCACCGACAGGTGAAGCTCACCGATCTCATCGAGAAAAATAGTTCCGAGATCGGCGAGCTCGAATTTTCCCGCTTTGCGGCTGAAGGCGCCCGTATAGGATCCCTTTTCATGCCCAAACAGCTCGTTCTCGATCAAGGTGTGAGGAATGGCAGCACAATTCACGGTCACGAAGGGCTTGTCTCGCCTTGGGCTAAGCTGATGAATCGCACGCGAAAATACTTCCTTGCCGGTACCGCTCTCACCGGTGAGCAGAACGGTAGCATCGGTCGGGGCCACCCGTTGAATGGATTGACTGACTGTTTGGATGGCGGCGCTGTCCCCTATGATCTTGGGAATGCCGTATGCTCGTTGGAATTCTTCTCTCAATAGGATGTTTTCCAGCATCAGCCGGCGCTGCTCAACGGCACGATTGATCAACAGGAGAAGGTGCGAAATATCGATGGGCTTCGGCACAAAATCGAAGGCGCCCTGTTTCATGGCTTCGACTGCTTCTTCGATGGTTCCGAACGCAGTCATGAGCAGGACGGGAATTGTCGCGTCGGTCTCTTTTTGTATTTTGAGAATCTCCAGACCCGAGAGTGTGGGCAGCCGCAGATCGGTGATCACAAGCTGGTACGGCTGTTTGCGGATTTTTTCGGCCGCGATGTTGCCGTCCGCCGCTTCATCCACTTGATAACCCGCCCGTTTTATTGCCGTGGACAGCATCTGTCGCAAGCTGTCCTTGTCTTCTACAAGGAGAATTTTCACACTCGGATAATATCAGTTTGCTGAGCGTAGCTGCAGATTTCTGGGAATTGTCCTCAGCTTTAATGAATGCGTCGGCTGTCTGCCGGTGCTGAGTCTGTCGGCTGTTTGAACCGTCAATTGAACATCGACCCGTGCGATTGAAATACGATTTGCCAGTGAAGTCGGGGCGACAACGTTGCCGGATGAGTCGAAGTAAGTGAAGTTCAGAGCAGTGAAGTTCTTCCCGATCTCGTTTGCAGCGGACCACTGAGGGCTTGCCGGGTTGCTCATGTCAGTGGCGGTTGCGCGACGGACACTGTTGCCGCTCAGATAAATCGATACAGCTTCCTCGAGCGTGACCGTCGGAAGGCGGATGAAACGGATTGTGTTGTTCGTGTTCGAAGTTTGCCGCGGGGTTATAGTCAAGCTTGCGGAGGTGACGGCATTTAGTTCCGCCCGCACCCAGGTCCAGGTGGAGTTAGAAGCCGCGCCCCAGAGATAGATGAACTTGCCGGAGGGCAATGTGGTACCCAAAGCCGCCGAGAAGGCCGATCCGTCATTGACGGAAACAGTGCTTTGCAGGTTCAGGGTCACATCAAGCGGCGGCACGCCGGTCACCGCGCTCTCAGCGTCAGAGAGTCCCGCGCGGAAGTCGATGCGGCTGTTCGTCGACGCCGGGAGAACGACAGCCATCGATTCCACCATCGCGGTATCAAACTTCGAGCTGTGCACGGGTACTCCCTGGCCAGCCATCCGAATCTCGTCGGCAATCTGCGAAGCCACGACTCGCGCAGTCTGCTGCATGTCCATAACGAGAGTCCGATCTCGGACGACACGTTCGTTGTGCTGAAAAAGATGAAACATCATCGCGCTGAGGGCAAGAGTCGTTGCCAGCGCCAACAGCAATTCAATTAGGGAGAAACCGCGCGACCGATTAATCATCAGAACGTGCCGCTTACAAGAGTGGTGGCTCGGATCAACTCGCTCTGTTTGCGATTTGATGCATTTTCGGCATATATCGTAATGGTGACAGTTCTCAGCGCGCCGCCGCGTACCTGCCAGACGCGCATGTATTTCGTATCGTAGGTAATATCATCCGCTCCATCGGCCCAGAGCGGATCATTTAATGGCGTCGATCGAAACTGCTCCATCTTGTCGTACAGCAAAGCAGCCGCCACTGCTGCCTGTCGATTGGCTATATCGGCCCGGACGGCGAGAGAAAACATCGAGGCTACGGCAGCCAATCCACACGCCACAACGGCGGAAGTGATCACTACTTCAATCAGTGTGAATCCACGATTCGGCAACGGGTAATCCGGTTGGGGCTGGAAAAAGGGCGGGCAAGCGAAACATTAAAACGGTGTCATGCTGAAATCAACACCGTAACTGTATCGCCGCCCAATGAGCGCCGACGTCCAGCATTTCGACATAGCCGGCGGTCATAGACGTCATAGACCGCCGCTACAGTTGAGACCTACGCCTTTCACAGAGCAGTTATTAGCTTTGGGAGAGTTATCGTGAAGCGCGTACCTTCGCCTTCGGCGCTTTGAACCTCGATTCGGCCGTTATGTGCCAGCACGATCTTTTGTACCAACGATAAGCCGAGGCCCGTGCCGTGCGTTTTGGTCGTAAAGAAGGGCAGAAATATCTTCGAGATCACATTGTGGGGGATGCCTCGTCCATCGTCTTCGATCAAGATCCGAATGTAACCTCGCTCCTTTACGACGGATACCGATATCGCGCCCTTGGAATCATTCAATGCTTCGACCGCGTTGATCAGCAGATTGAGGAAGGATTGACGCATCAAAATCGGATCGCAGGCAGTCACCGCTTTGCTGCCGCCCGCGAACCGCACCTCATAAGGGCCGGGACGCAGGTTTCGAACATCGGCAATGGCATTTGCCAACAAATCGGTCAGATCGACATCATGCATCGATGTATACACCGGATGCGCGAAGTTCAAGAAGTCTGTCACCATGCGCGAAAGAGCCTGTGACTCTTTATGAATCTCAAGTGCATAGTTGTGGAGTGTGACGACATTCGTCTCCTCGGTCGACAGTTGGGCGTATCCCAAGATCGTTGCCAGAGAGTTCTTGAATTCATGAGCGATGCCGGCCGACATTTCACCGAGGGCGGCGAAATTTTCCTTAAGCTTGATTTGGTTTTGGAGTTCAACGATTTCGGTAAGGTCCGATAAGAGGCAGATGGCGCCCTCGGCCATTCCGTCCGAATCGGTAATGGGCGACAGGTTGATTCCGATCAATTTGTCGATACCGGCCTGGTTCGGCACATTAAATTCGAGTCGCGTAAATGCTTCCCCATATTCGAGACAGCGCCGGAGCAAGCCCTCCAGTGTTTCAGCCTCTCGGACCAAGTCCCGCAAACGGGAGTTGCGGGTCAATGTGCCTTCGAAAATCCGTTCGCTCGCCGGGTTGTGTGCAACGATCCTGCCTTGGCGATCGACCACAATTAGACCACTCGGCATTTTGTCCGTGACGCGCTCGCTCAGTATTGGATTCATAGGCTCGGCTGAATGATGCGGTCGATGTACCAATTAATGAATTCGTCGCCATAGAGGACCACGACGATTCCTGCTGCTGCGAGGAAGGTTCCGAACGGCAGCTCATATTGGCGAGATTTACCTGCAACGCGAATGTAGAGCAGTCCGATAACGACTCCAAGGAGCGATCCAATCAGGATCGTTAAAAGTGCTAGGGGGGCGCCCAACAAGGCACCCACCATGGCCATCATCTTGACGTCACCAAATCCCATTCCTTCGATGCCGCGCAGGCGAAAGTATGCTTCGCCTACTCCCCACAGCAACCCTCCGCCAATAAAGACTCCGAGAAGACTTGCCGTCAGCGCTATTACCCGGGAGTTCGTCGTCTCGAGGCCGATAGTACGTAACAGGCGCACCGCCAGAGAACTAGGTTGCGCGAGATAAACACTGGCGAGAATGCCGACCCAGATCCCATTCAGTGTAATCGGATCCGGTAGAATCCGATGATCGAGATCGATGAAAGCGAGCACAATCAATGCTGCAGAGAACGAGAAAAAGATGACCCATTCGATGCCTAATCCGAACTTGTCATACATCAAGAGACCGACGATGCCGCTGAGTGCCTCAACGAGAGGATATCTTATGGAAATCTTTCTGTTGCACTGCCGGCAGCGGCCTCCCAGTAGAAAGTAACTCAGAATCGGCACGTTGTCATACCAGCGAATGAGCCGCTTACAATTCGGACAATGGGACCGCGGCCTGATGATCGAGTTGCCCTCCGGAAGGCGACGAATAACTACATTTAAAAAGCTGCCAATGACGACTCCGAAAACCACGGCGATCGCTAAAGCCATCAGCGCAGTATACGGAACTCCTTTTGGAAAACATAGCGGGCGCCCATGTAGGCGATTGCCAGACCGCGCCACCCGTCAAGAAAGCCTGCCCGAAGCAAAAAGGCTTTGAGAAATACGAGAGGAGGTGCCAGCAGAAGTCTGCCAATATTTCCTCGCCGTCCGCTTGAACGCGCGGCACGCGCGGCAAGCTCGCTATAGCGGGCGATGCGGGCGGCGTGATCGTTCCAGTCCCGGTAAGGGAAGTGGAGAAGGTCCCCTTTGAAGGCGCTCACCGCACCATCAACCTTCAACCATTCGTGGACGAAGTCGCCTTCCCAGCGGCAAACGCGCCGGTCGTACAAGCGAATTTTGCGATCCGGATACCATCCCGAATGCTTAATCCAGCGGCCGAGATAGAAGACCCGCCGAGGCATGGAGACGGCCGTCTCGCCCTGGGAGAGGGCGGCGCGACAGTCGTTTCTTGAGGCTTCGCCCAATTCTTGAGGCTGCGCGCTATCGCGCTTGCGCTTCGCGCGGGCTCGCGCTTCGCGGAGCTGGCGCGCCGGGTGAGGGTCACAGGCCTTTTCAAATCCTGAACCTTCAGCCGCGCTTTTCTTCCAGTAAACAATCTCATCCGCCAGTTCCATGCTCAGCCTTTCATCGGCGTCGATGCTCAAGATCCAATCACTCTGCGCCTGTTCTGCTGCGAAATTTTTCTGTCTGGAATATCCCTTCCATGGACACTCGATGACCCGAGCTCCGCGCGCAAGCGCAATCTCTCGAGTCTGATCGGTGCTTCCGGAATCCACCACTATGATCTCATCGCAACAGGACAGACTGCCGATGGCTTCCGCAATGCGGTCTGCTTCGTTAAAAGTGATGATTGTTGCGCTGATCGCNGGCATGGCTCCCAAGCCCAAGCACATGCTATAACCGATCGAATGCGAAACCTCAAGTTGACGCTTGCTTATGACGGAACGGACTTTCACGGTTGGCAGATTCAGCCGGAGCTGCGCACGATTCAGGGCGAGCTCGAGCAAGCCCTTCAGACGCTTTTCAATCACGAGGTCACCGTCACAGGTTCAGGCCGTACTGACGCGGGTGTTCATGCGCACGGCCAAGTCGCAAATGTCGAAACAATTCGAACAATGGACACAACCGCGGTCTTGCGGGGCGCAAATGCGTTGCTGCCGTGTGAAATTCGCGTCCTCACCGTGGAGGAAGTCGGCCCGGAATTTCATGCGCGGCGATCGGCGCGTTCGAAGACGTACGAATATCGGCTCTGGCGCGGTACTGTTGTGAGCCCGTTTCTATGCCGGTATGTTTACGCATTCCGCTATCCACTATGCGAAGGCGCACTGGACCGCGGTACAGGCTATTTTCTGGGGGATCATGATTTCACTTCTTTTTGTGCGGCGGCGACCGAGATCGGGGACCGAATCCGGACCATCNATGAGGCATGCTGGGACCGGTCCGGGACAGAATGGATCTTCCGGATTCGTGGCAGCGGCTTTCTTCAATACATGGTCCGCACGATTGCCGGAACCCTGTTGGAAATCGGGCAGGGCCGCAGGCGTGCAGAACAGATGCCAGAACTCTTCGCGGCTCGCGACCGGCGGTTGGCCGGGCCTTCNTTGCCTGCGCATGGTTTGCACTTGATGAGGGTTGAATATTAAAGCACTTTGTATTGCAAATTGCTAATCGCCGCGTGATAAAATGAAAAGTTATATGGCGACGAACGCATCTGATCTTCTTCCTCAGATCGATCGAAGCGCTTTACCGGCGCATGTCGCGATTATTATGGATGGCAACGGCCGCTGGGCTCGCAAGCGCGGCTTGCCGCGCGTTGCCGGGCATCGTGCCGGTATTAGCGCTGTTCGCGAGGTGGTCGAAGGTTCGGCTGAACTCGGCATACCTGTCCTGACTCTTTACGCATTTTCAGTCGAAAACTGGAAGCGTCCCCGCAGCGAAGTTTCGACGCTGATGCAACTCCTGAAGGAATACCTGAACAAGGAGCTCGAAAACATTCATCAAAACAATATCCGATTTCGCACGATCGGACGGACCGACGAACTTGATGTTTCGGTTCAGGCCGAACTGGACAAGGCCATTACCAAAACGAGCCGCAATAGCGGAATGATTTTCAATGTTGCTCTGAATTATGGCGGCCGCGCCGAAATTGTCGATGCCGTTAATCGTCTCCTGCGCAATGGTGGAAAGGCCGCAGCCGATCACGGCGGCATCACCGAAGAGCATTTCGCTCAGTATCTTTACACTGCCGGCCAGCCGGATCCCGATCTGTTGATTCGAACCAGCGGCGAATTGCGAGTCAGTAATTTTCTCTTGTGGCAGATCGCTTATGCCGAGATTTGGGTGACCGAGACCTTGTGGCCGGACTTTGAAAAGCGGCATCTTTACGAAGCCATCATCGCCTACCAGAAGCGGGAACGCCGTTATGGCGGACTGGAGCCCGCCCAAATGACAATTGAACATTGAGGTCACCACGTTAACGAAGTCCGGGGACCCCCACCCTGTCTGGAGAGTTCTGACGGCCGTCGTTGCGATTCCCCTGGTCGTCCTCATCACAATTTTTGCCGCGAACGTGATTTTTGCGGCAATCATTGGCGTCGTCTCGATACTGGCCGCTGAAGAATTTTTTTCCCTGGGTGTAAAGAGGAGTATAGGTAGGCCGGGGCGATGGTTTCTGGCCGCAGTCGGCGGCGTATCCATGTCTTTTCTCGGCGGTCCGGTTTGGGTGTTGGGTGCTGCTGTCTTTGCCGCGATTACGCTGATGACCATCGAAATGCTGACTGCATCAGCGGAGGACGCACTGGTCCGTGTGGCTATGGGGTTGGGTAGTATCCTTTATTGCCCGCTCACGCTTGGTTTCACGATTTTCATGCCCCGAAGAGAAGTGCTGTTACTCTTTGCGATCATTTGGATTGGAGACAGCGCGGCCTACTATGCTGGCCGCGCTCTCGGTAGGCGCCCGTTAGCACCTACCATCAGTCCAAAGAAGACTGTCGAAGGCGCGATTGCAGGTTTCATCGGATCCGTTGTGGCAGGTGTCATCGGAGGAAGATGGCTGTTGGGAGGGATGCGGCTGGATTTGATATGGATTTCGGCTGTGACAGCAGTCGCCGGCCAATGCGGAGATCTGGCGGAATCGATGCTCAAGAGAAGCGCCGGGGTTAAGGATTCTTCTTCTGTTCTTCCCGGGCATGGGGGCATACTGGACCGCTTGGACAGTCTTTTTTTTGCGGCTCCCGTATTCTACTGGTTGCTGGTTCCATGAAACGTCTGACACTCATCGGCTCGACGGGCTCCATCGGCCAAAATACGCTTCGTGTCGTCGAGCATCTGTCGCATCGTTTCCAGATCTTCGCTTTAGCCGCCAACTCTGCGGCCAGGCAGCTGGCGGAGCAGGCGGCCGAATTTCATCCAGCCGTTGTCGCAATCGGCGACGCCGGGCGGGTCGACGAGTTTCGGCAGCGTTGCCGCGAGTTGAAGGTCTCGATACCGGAGATCGTCACCGGCGAGTCGGGCCTTCGAAAAATTACTTCAGCCGCTGATGTCGATATTGTCGTCTCGGCTGCCGTAGGTGCCGCGGGGATACAACCGACGTACACGGCTGTCGCTTCAGGCAAAACGGTGGCGCTTGCAAATAAAGAAGCCATGGTCATTGCCGGTGAATTACTCCGAAAAACGGCTGCCAGCACGGGGGCGCGAATCATTCCGGTCGACAGCGAGCACAGCGCACTGGATCAGTGCCTGCGTTCCGGCCAGCGAGCGGAAGTGCGGCGGTTGATCCTTACCGCGTCGGGAGGGCCGTTTCGGGATACGCCTCATGATCGGTTTTCCTCGATTACCCCCGAGGAAGCGTTGAAACACCCAACCTGGAAAATGGGAAAGCGGATTACGGTGGATTCCGCGACCCTGATGAACAAAGGACTGGAAGTGATCGAGGCGCGGTGGCTGTTCGATATTCCGGCGGAGAAGATCGACATCATGGTCCATCCGCAATCCCTGATGCATTCCATGGTGGAGTTTGTGGACGGTTCCGTCGTCGGTCAACTCGGCACGGCCGATATGCGGCAGCCGATTCAATACGCGCTTACCTATCCAGAGCGCCTTTCTTCGCCCGTACCGCCTTTGGATTGGAATTTGGTGTCGCGGCTGGATTTCATGCAGCCGGATCGAAGGAAGTTCCCCTGCATCTCCCTGGCATACCGGGCGATCGAGGCAGGAGGTACAGCTCCTGCCGTTCTTAATGCCGCCGACGAGATTGCAGTAGAAGCATTCTTAAATAGAAAGATTTCGTTTTCGGATATTCCCAAGTTGATTGCCGGCACCCTGGAAGCGCATAAACCCAACAAGGCGGATCGCCTTGAAACTATTATCGAAGCCGACACCTGGGCACGAAAGTACGCTCTGCAATGGCTATCTTAGGCGAAGGGCCACTGACGTGCACCATGCTAGAATGGACGAAGTTCTAGCGTAGGGAGGAGAATGATCGGCAGCATCGCTTCCAACATCGTCATCGCGCTCATAGTGCTCTCCGTCATCATTGTCATCCATGAACTGGGGCATTTCCTTGTCGCGAAGTTTTTCAAGATCAAAGTGGAGACCTTCTCCGTAGGGTTCGGTCCGCGCCTCGTCGGTTTCGCGATAGGAGAGACGGACTATCGCATCAGTGCGTTTCTTTTGGGCGGGTATGTGAAAATGGCCGGCGAAACGCCCAGCGACACCATTACCGGAGAAGCGTACGAATTTTTATCCAAGCCGAAGTGGCAACGATTTCTCGTAGCAGCCGCCGGCCCGGCCATGAATGTCTTCCTGGCAATTGGCTTGGTCATGGGCCTGTATCTTTATGGAACCGACGTTCCGGAATTCGTCCTCGGCCAGGCGGTGATCGGGATTGTTGAACCAGGCTCTCCGGCAGAAAAAGCGGGTTTGCAGCCGGGCGACCTTGTCGTTTCGCTCGACGACAAGGAGAAGCCTGACTGGCAGGCCGTGCAGAATGATTTTTTGACGAGTCCGGGGCGTACCCTGCCGATCGTCATTGAGCGGGCCGGGCGCCGGATACAAACTACCATCACTCCGGAGCGGCGCGGACGCGAGGAGGCGGGCTATGCCGGCATGCTGCCGGTCATCCGGACGGTAGTGCGGGCCGTGCAACCGAATTCACCGGCAATGGCGGCTGGGGTCAAACCCGGCGATGAAATCATCCGCGTGAATGGAGTCGATCTCCGCAACAGCGGACGAACGATTCAGCAGGCGATCCAGGAGACGACCGAAAAGACCTTTCCGATTACCGTTGTTCGCAATGAAAATCAACGCCAGGAGATCGTACTTGATGTCACGCCGGTCCTGAGAGATGGACGCAAGATGATCGGAATCGATGTGCCGTTTCCGACCGTCCACATGAAGCTCGGTCTATTAGGCGCATTACAGAAATCCATCGAGACGAATAAAGAGAACGCGGTGCTGATTTTCCAGGTCATCGGAAGATTGATTAAGCGTCAAGCGTCGCTCAGGCAACTCGATGGACCTGTGGGAATCGTCGCTGTTTCCGGGCAGGCCTATGAAGCGGGACTCGACACGTTGCTGACCTTCATGGCCGTTATCAGCTTGAATCTAGGAATCCTGAATATCTTGCCGATACCGATTCTCGATGGCGGTGTGATTTTGCTTCTGGTTATCGAGTCGTTGATGGGACACGATCTCAGCTTGCGTATGAAAGAACGCATTGTGCAGGCGAGTTTCGTCTTTCTTCTGATGCTGACGGTAATCGTGCTCTACAACGACGTCGTGAAATTGCTTCCGCCGGGTCAGCCGAGTCCATGAAAGCCTTTGCTCCGGAAATGCAGGTCTTTATGGAATACTTGCAGGAGCATAAGCTGAAGCTCACCCCGCACCGTCAGCTCATCCTGGACATTTTTTTAGAACACGAAGGCCATCGTAGCGTTGAGGATATTTGCCGCGTTGTTCGCCAGAACGACCCGCGCGTCGGCTATACAACCGTGTACCGGACCATGAAAATTCTCGCCGATTGTGGACTCGCCCGGGAGATCGACTTGGCCGACGGCATGACGCGTTACGAACATCTTTACAATCATCAACATCACGATCACATGATCTGCATGCAGTGCGGCAAGTCCATTGAATTTTACAAGCCGGAAATTGAAGCCCTGCAGGACGAAGCGTCAGGACAGCTCGGATTCAAGGTCCACGATCACAAGCTGCAGATCTATGGACTCTGCAGCGACTGCAGAAAAGAATAGCCACAAAAAGGCACAAAAATCACAAAGATCTTTTGTGCCTTTTTGTGGCTATTTCAACCGATTCACGAGGTCCACAGCACATTCCATTGCCGCCGTCATGCCTGCCGGATCGGCCTGGCCTTTACCCGCTATGGAAAACGCGGTCCCGTGATCGGGTGAAGTGCGCACGTAAGGCAACCCGAGGGTGACGTTCACCGCTTGTCCATGAGCAATCAGCTTCACCGGAATCAAGCCTTGATCATGGTATGGGGCAATCACAACGTCAAACTCGCCGGCGTGCGCGCGGAAATAGAGGCTGTCGGCCGGATGAGGTCCTGAGACGGCAATGCCTTCGGAAGCGCATTGTTTCACAGCCGGCGCGAGAACGTCGATGTCTTCTCTTCCAAAGATTCCGCCTTCTCCGGCATGTGGATTGATCGCGGCAACCGCAATCCGCTGATTGAGGAACTTGAAGCGGCGAAGCTCTGAATCAACAAACCGAATCAGCCGAACATAATGATCGGTGGAAATCAGCCCGAGAGCGTCCCGCAAGGAAAGATGAATGGTTGCAAGAACAACCTTAAAGGTAGGCGCGAAGAAAGCCATTCCAAACTGTTGACAGCCCGCCATTTCGGCAAGGAAATCCGTTTGGCCGTGAAAGCCGCCCCCAATGGCCTCTTTGCTGACCGGCGCAGTGACTACAGCTTGAATCGACCCCGAAAGGGCCTCCTCTCCCGCGGTTTTCAGATATGCAAGGGCGCGCTCTCCGGAGTCGCGACTACAGTTTCCGAACCCGATATCGGAGGTGTCACCACCAACCTCGCGGACAAACAGCACAGGTTCATCGGTCACCTCGGAGGTGCTGCCGATCGACTTGTGTTTCATTCCGGCAGCAAACAGCACGCAGTTGCGCTCAAACACAAAGCGATCTGCGAANAGTACCCATCGGGCAAGTGGCAGAGTGGTTGATATCGATTTAAGAACGACTTCAAGACCAATTCCGGCTGGATCGCCGGCGGTGATCCCGATCGTAGGACGCATGAGGGAAACCGGCGAGTTGCGGTTAGTCGACGTCCTTGTCCTCGTTTTCCTTATACATGTACTTGATGTAATGCTTTAGGACGAGGAGGTTCGGCTCCGGTGACCGATTTACCCTGATCGAGTTCTTATCGTACCAGTCAATCACACCTTTGATGGTTTCGCCGTCCTGCAGAACAACAACCATAGGGGTCTTGTTCTGCATTTGCTTGACATAATAAAAATTTTCGGCGTTNGTCTGATCGCTGGGTGCGGGCCGCCGGTTTCGCGGCTGCCTCACTGTTAACTGTTCTTTGATCTCAGCAAGGCTCGGCCGGATCAGTTTTCGATTTGACATTATCTTCCTCACCAAAAACGTGCCGCAAATGAACAGGAGTTCGGAGGTTTGCGCAGGTTCGCTTATTAAAATCTAGAACTGACTTAAGTACCACGAATTTTAACGGCTTTCGCTAGGAAAGTCCATTCAGAATGTTGCTGCCGGTCAAGACGAGTACGTCGGTCAGCATCTGCCGGTTAACATTGCTTTTCAGACTGGACTCCACGAACCGCAAAAATTCAGCCATTCGAATGAGNTNGTGCACCGTAGTACGGTCGGCGAGTTTGGTAAGTCTGTCACTCAGGTCGATATTGACAAGCTTGCCGGGCACTCCTTCCTTGACGTAGACAGTGTCGGCTATAAGTATCGCCAAAATTGCCATACGGTCCTCAAAATCCTGCTTCGCTCGGCCAAGCTCCGCGCTGATGCCCAGCAGTGTCTGAAAGGTGTCCTCCTTGGCATCGACCGAATCCTCCAGTAGGTTTAGAACCATTTGGCGCTCGCGCTTCAGTTGGGCTATATCCAAGCTTCGCGCCCTGCCAATACTACCGCGCGACCAGCGGAGAACGAGTTCATCGGTTATGCCGTGCTGCCGCATTTCGGCAAGTGTAAGAGGCGCGAACTGGTAGATCTGGCATCGCGAGCGAACGGTAAGCGGAAGCTCGTGAACATTGATGGCGATCAGGATGAAGAATGTATTCTCAGGCGGTTCTTCCAGGCCCTTCAGCAGAGCATTGGCGGCTTCGGCGTTCAACCAATCGGCGGGATCGATGATGAAAACTTTATTTCGGCCTTCGAGCGGCTGCAGGTCAAGGATATGCAGTACATCACGGATCTGCGCAATTTTTATCTGTGTGGCTTCGTTTTCTACGGAAATGCTTCTGACATCCGGATGCACTCCGGAATTGATCTTTCGGCAACTCGAGCACTGATCGCAGAAATCGTCGGGCCCATCCCTTAAACAGTTCAGCGCCTTTGCGACCATCAACGCGCAAGTGTGTTTACCGATACTTTCAGGCCCCGAAAAGATCAGTGCATGAGGAAAGCGACCTTCACGCAGCTTGCGGCGAAGGCGGCTGATCGCGGGCGGATTTCCCAGAAAGGCATCGAAACCCATCAGTCAAATCCTAGAAGCGTCAGGACATGGCGGTGAACCGTTTCGATTGAACGATCTGCGTAAAGAAGCTGAATGCGTTCGTCTTCAGAAGCCAGTTCAAGGTAACCCTCTCGAACGCGGTTGTAGAATTCCAGGTCTTCCGCCTCGAAGCGGTCTTCGTTTTCGATTCGACCGTGATTGCGCGCGCGGGCGCGGGCGAGTCCGATCTCCGGCTCGATATCGAGGAGAAAAGTCAGATCCGGTCGATAGGGATCGCAAACCAGATCGGTTAGCTTGCGAATGAAATCGAGCGGAATGCCCCGGCCATAACCTTGATAAGCCATCGAGGCATGATAATACCGGTCGCAGATAACGATCTCATTCCGTTCTAGAGCCGGCTTGATCTTTTCTTGAATGTTCTGGCTCCTGGAGGCGTAAAACAGGAGAAGCTCCGACGCGGCCGTCAGACGGATGGTTTCAGAGTTCAGCAAGACTTTACGAATACCCTCACCAACAGCGGTTCCCCCTGGCTCTCGGGTAATCGTATGCGCAATGGAATGTTTTATTAGGTATTCAGACAGAAGCGCAATCTGAGTGGTTTTACCGCAGCCTTCAATCCCTTCGAAGCTGACGAACCGTCCCTGTGGCATGCTTTGAGGGTATCAAGATTCGGGCGAAATTGTACCCTCACCCGGCGCTTCGCGCCACCCTCTCAAGGGAGAGGGACAGAACCTCTGCTGATTCCATGGCAGCGTTCATGGCATCCCCGGCATTCAACTGCGCCTCGGATTTTTCGATTTCGGCGAGATTCGCTTTGGTTTCGGGATGCTTCGGCACAAACAGTGAACAGCAATCCTGATCCGGCTGAATGGAAATTTCGTAAGTGCCTATTTGCCGGGCGATCTCGATGATTTCGATCTTGTCATCGCCAATCAATGGCCGAAGGGTCGGCATGGAGACGGCGCGCGAAATGACGTCGATGTTTTCGATAGTTTGGGATGCCACCTGCCCCACGCTGTCACCTGTTACGAGCACACGGGCCTTTTCTCGCCGGGCAATTTGTTCGGCGAGCCGTAACATGTACCGCCGGTAGAGAATGACGCGTGTATCGAGCGGTGTATCGACCATGATGTGCCGTTGAACCTCGGCAAACGGAACTAAGTAGATCTTAGCCTGAAGCGCGTAGTGACATAACAACTGCACAATCTGTTTCGCCTTTTCCTGCGATTCTTTGTTCGTATACGGAAAACTGTGAAAGTGGACAAAGACGGCTGTGCAGCCACGCTTAATCATTTTCCAGGCCGCTACCGGCGAATCAATTCCCCCTGACAGCAAGACGACGACTTTGCCGCTGGTACCGACCGGCAGACCTCCCGGCCCGGGCAATCGCTCGAGGTAAATCAGGGCATATTTCTCGACAATCTCGATCCAGCAGGTCATCTCCGCCTTTTCAAGGTCCACCCGCGCCCCGGACTGTTGCTTAACGTAAGCGCCCACGCGCTGGTTAATTTCCACAGATGTGTGTGGAAAATTCTTATTAGCTCTATGTGCTTGAATTCTAAAAGAATTGAAGGGATGGCCTTGCATTAGCGCCCAGGCATTCGTTTCCAGGTTTTCCACAACTTGTGGAGAAGCCCACGCTTCCCCGAAATAGGCAATCCCGAACACCTGTCCGAGCCGCTTCTTGATTTCTGAAACATCCGCGTTTGCGGTCAGAGGCAGAAGGAGCCTGCCGGAGATCCGCTTAGCCCTCTCGACTTGACAATCCTGCAAAACGGAATTGATGTTTCTGCAGAGGGCGTTCTCGAAGTAATCACGGTTGCCCTTCTTTAATCCGAGCTCGTTGTAGTGAATGACGAAGAAGCGGTCCACAGCGCCATTATAGCTTGTAAGTTAATGCTACAATTGAGATTATAGAGGGTTGCGCGGTCATAGACCGCGCCTACGGTGTTGATTTCCGGACTGTAGGGGCGGTCTATGACCGCCCATTTCGGCAGTTTCACGACGGAAACACTTAAAAACCCGCCGGGGAGGGCGGATCTACATGAGGGCCATTTGGAAGGGCAACATCAGCTTTGCTCTTGTTTCTATTCCGATCTCCGTCTTCAGTGCCACCCGCAAGAACGAGCTGTCGTTTCATTACCTTCACAAGAACGACATGAGTCCGGTGTCAAACAAAAGGTTTTGCGATCAAGAAGACGTTGAAGTTCCTTGGGAAGAAATTACTCGCGGGTACGAATACGAAAAGGGCCAATATGTCGAGATTACCGACGAGGATCTGGATAAGGCGGATATTGAGCTGACCAAGACAATTCAGATTGTCGAATTTGTGCACGAAGAGGAGATCGATCCCTTGTTCTTCGATAAGCCCTACTACCTGGAGCCGCAAAAGGGCGGCGAGCGGGCCTACGCGCTCATGCGCGATGCGTTGGCGCAATCGAAGAAAGTCGGTATCGCCAAAGTCGTCCTCAAATCGCGAGAGCATCTGGCGGCCGTCAAGAGCGTCGGCGACCTGATGACGCTGCAAACCATGCGCTTTGCACATGAGATCGTTGAACCCGGGACGCTGAACCTCCCCAAGAAAGCCGATATTTCCAAAAAAGAGATGGATCTGGCGAATACGCTCATCGACTCCATGTCGGAGAAATTCGATCCAACCAAATACAAAGACGAATACCACGACAAGGTGCTCGAGATTATCCAAATGAAAGTCGCAGGCGTTTCGCCCCAGGTGCCTGCCGCGAAAGGGCCAGGTCCCGCGAGAGTCATCGATCTCATGGAAGTTCTGAAGCAGAGTCTGAGCGAAACCAAAAAGGCTAAAGCGGCGCGCTCACCTGCAGTCGAAGAACAGGCCGTCGTTGCCGGCAATGGGCGCTCGCCGAAGGGCTCTCGAACGAAAAAAGTTAGATAAGCTGTAGCGGCGGTCTATTTCTTGAGGCTGCGCGCTATCGCGCTTGCGCTTCGCGGACCGCCGCTACAGCGAAGAAGCCAATGATT
>JGI25382J43887_10000117_pt1 | contig 19417 bp, 19 predicted proteins | sample GraSoi013_1_40cm_3_FD_43887 | JGI IMG/M metagenome (IMG submission 43887) | reverse complement strand
AGCGCCGGTTTTTCTTTGCCGATGCCTGACGCGGAAACGAGTATTTCTGAAGAGCCCGGTGCTCGAAAAGGGCACGCCGGGATCTGTGCGGGGGCGGTTCGGGCAACTGGCCGTCCTACCGCGATGGCAGATGCGCCCAGTACTGTCCACATTATGAAGTTCTTCACGCGAGAATGGCATGCTGGTGAAGTTTCCGAGTCCGAAGCAAACACCATTCCAGCAGCTTATCAAGCGGATATTGAGGGTTTGCTTTCCAAGATGCCAGTAGCCGTCCGTGCGCTCGCACAATCTATCAACCTACACGATGGCCGCATTCGACGCGTTACTCCGAGGTCGCTCGAAATCTACAGTAATCGTCGGGCTGCGATGCGGCGACATCCGGGAGGGCTATTTCGATATCGATCTTTCCTACGGAGATGTCGACGTCAGCGCTAGTGACCTGCATAGTCTTGAGGTTGTCGGTGGCCAATCGAAAGCAGAGGTTCTCTATGACGAAATCGGCCCTACTTGGAGGAAATGAACCATGACAAGACGGGCAATGATCCTTACCTCTCTCGCATTTCTCCTCGGTGCTGTCTTGGGCAGGTGGCTATTGCCTCCGTTATGGGGGCAGGCCCGAAGGGCGGTGCTGCAGACCAAGGATCTCAAGCGCGTTGATCTCGGTTCTTGGTGCGAAGGCAAAGAAGCGACCATTCAGCTCTTGGAGTTCGGACCTGGCACAAGCGACAAGCATTATCACCCAGCCCATTCGTTCGCATACGTGCTTGATGGTTCGGAAAATCAAACGGTGCAGGGGCGGGCTACGGTAACCGCGAAAGTGGGCGAGGTTCTGTACGATGGCCCCGGTGAAATCCATGAGACGACAAACTCTTCTCCGGCAAAGGTGATTATCTTTCGCATAATTGAGAAAGGCAAAGAAGTGACTACCTATGTTCCATAACGCGGTCAAGCGGCCCAACACGCGGCTACTGAGAAACTCTCCCTCGACTAAGACATAAGCGGCTGAACGTAAAACCTAACGCCTTGGCNGTTTTTGCTGTCGCGCCGTCGCCACGGTGCACCGTCATCTCCGCCTCCGGCTCGAGCGCGCGGAAGCATTCGAACGCGACGTCGAGGCCGGTGGCGACGCAGTCGGCGTTCATGACGAACCGCCCGCGCGCGGCGGCCGGGACTGTTGCCTCGGCCGTCACGTCCTTCGCGTCGCCGGCGGCGTCGATCAGATCCTCGTCCAACGCCCGGCGGACGATGTCCTGGTAGTCGCGGGGATCAAGAGGCGGCAGCTTCATACCCGGCGACGACGATCTCCCGCGGCTCGCCTGCGTTCGACTCGAACTGCTGCACACGAAGCGCGGCGCGGAGGTCGGCGTCGAGCTGCGGCATCATCGCCACCGCCTTGGGGTCGGCCTTGATCGTGACCTTCGTGATCAGTACCTTGAGCGGCTGCTTCGCTTTCGATCGCTGCTTCCGCACTTCGAACAGCACGTCGGTCGCCCACTCGTAGACCGCCTGGTCGGCGTGCCGCGTTGCTTCTGAGTTGTCGGCAAGCAACGACTCGAGCTCCTTGGCCGTCGGCCACGAGGCGCGATGGATCGAACCCTGCTGCCACCACGACCACACTTCTTCGGTGACAAACGGCAGGAACGGCGCGAACAACCGCAGCATGACACAAAGGGTCGCGGACAACGCGGAGTTGGCCGATCCTGCGGCCTCAGGTCCCTGCTCGCCGTACCGGCGGCCCTTCACGAGCTCGAGGTAGTCGTCGCAGAAACGCCAGAAGAACGACTCAGTCCGCTGCAGGACGCGCGCGTAGTCGTACGCCTCGAACNCCTCGGTGCATTCCGTCACGAGTGCTGCGAGGTCGCGGACCATGGCACGGTCGACGGCCCACGCGATCGGCGCTTTCGGTTCCGCTGCGGCGAGCACGAACCTCGACGCGTTGAGCACCTTCATCGCGAGCCGCCGTCCGACCTTCATCTGGTTCGTGTCGAACGCGGTGTCGGTGCCCGGCCGGCCGCTCGCCGCCCAGTAGCGCACGCCGTCCGATCCGTGTTCCTTGAGCAACGCAAGCGGCGTGACGACGTTGCCTTTCGACTTCGACATCTTCTTGCGATCCGGATCCAGGACCCAGCCCGACAGCGCCGCGTTCGACCACGGCAGCGAGTCGTGCTCCAGGTGCGACCGGAACACCGTGTCGAACAGCCACGTCCGGATGATGTCGTGCGCCTGCGGACGAAGATCCATCGGAAACGTCTTGGCGAAGAGCTCCGGATCGCGCGCCCAGCCGCAGACGATCTGCGGCGTCAGCGACGACGTCGCCCAGGTGTCCATGACGTCGGGGTCGCCGGCGAATCCGCCCGGCCTCCCGCGCTGATCTTCCGTGTACCCCGCCGGCACGTCCGTGGACGGATCGATCGGAAGACGGTCTTCGCTCGCGGCGACGGGATGCGCGTAGTCGACGTTGCCGGCGGCATCGATCGGATACCACACCGGAAACGGCACGCCGAAGAAGCGCTGGCGGCTGACGCACCAATCGCCGTTGAGGCCGTTCGTCCAGTTCTCGTACCGCGCCTGCATGTACGGTGGGTGCCACCGCAACTCGCGTCCTCGCGCGAGCAGCGCGTCGCGAAACTCGATCGTCTTGATGAACCACTGCCGGCTCGTGACGATCTCGAGCGGACGGTCCCCTTTTTCGTAGAACTTGACGGCGTGCGTGATCGGCCGCGGCTCGCCGACGAGATCCCCCGATTCGCGGAGCTGCTCGACGATTTTGGTCCGCGCTTTCGACGCCGACAGCCGCACGACATCGCCGTAGTAACGGCTGGCCCGCTCCGGATCGGTCGATTCCCACCCCGGCGATCGCCAATCCACCTCGCGCAGCGTGCCGTCGGGTTGAATCACCGCGCGCACCGGCAGGTTGAGCTCGCGCCACCACACGACGTCCGTCACGTCGCCGAAGGTGCAGATCATCGCGATGCCGCTGCCCTTTTCCCGATCCGCGAGCGAGTGTGCCTTGACCGGCACCTTCACGCCGAACAGCGGCGTCGTGACCTCGGTGCCGAAGAGCGGCTGATACCGCTCGTCGTCTGGATGCGCGACGAGCGCGACACATGCAGGAATCAGCTCGGGCCGCGTAGTTTCGATTTCGACCGCGGTGCCGTCAGGCTTCGCGAACTCGATGCGATGGTAGGCGCTCGGCATCTCGCGATCTTCGAGCTCGGCCTGCGCGACCGCCGTCTTGAAATCGACATCCCACAGCGTCGGCGCTTCGACCTGATACGCGAGACCGCGCTGCAGCAGATGGAGAAACGCGCGCTGCGAGACCGACTGCGATCGCTTGTCGATCGTCGCGTACGTGAGCGCCCAATCGACCGAGAGGCCGAGCGTCTTCCACAGCTGCTCGAAGGCCTTCTCGTCTTCGACCGTCAACCGATTGCACAGCTCGATGAAGTTCGGCCGTGAGACGGAAATCGGGTGTTTCTCGGGTTTCGCCGGGGGCGCGAAGTCCGGGTCGTACGGTAGCGAGGGATCGCATCGCACGCCGAAGTAGTTCTGCACCCTCCGCTCGGTCGGCAGCCCGTTGTCGTCCCACCCCATCGGATAGAACACGGCCTTGCCGCGCATGCGATGAAAGCGGGCGACGAGATCAGTATGAGTAAACGAAAAGACGTGGCCGACGTGAAGCGAGCCGCTGACGGTGGGCGGCGGCGTGTCGATCGAATACACCTCGTCGCGCGAGCGCGTGCGATCGAAGCGGTACGTGCCGGACGCCTCCCACTGCGCCGCCCACTTGGCCTCGAGGCCTTCGAGGGCAGGCTTTTCGGGTACGGGCATCCGAAGATCGTATTACAGAATGCTGAATCGGTAATTGGGTAACTTGGTAATTTGGTAATTGCTGTCAGAGCTGCCTTCGAGATCGAGCGCGAGCCCTGTCCTCTCGGAACGACTTGAGCATGGCGAGCAGCGTGCCGCCTCGCGGATAGCGAACGTTCGCGACGCGCCAGCTGGTGCAAGGATCCTTCCTCCGACCGCCCGGAAAGCACGCGCTGAAAGGGTTTCAGCGGAGCGACCTACAGACCAACGATCTGAATCATTACTCAATTTCGTCTCAATCGGTATTTAGGATCGTCTTTTGCTCTGATTCGGCGTCGACACTCGAATCTGTACCTTGCTGAAGCAGGTATTCCACGCAGGCCTTTGTGGCGGTTGCAGGAAGATTTGCGGGAGGACCTTTTCCCTCCTTTATTTCAACACCTCGCGAACACGCGACGTTCTCCGACAAAATTGTCGCCGATTACGCGAAACACTACAGTCTTGTCGTTACTAAGAGCACCTGAACTCGCTCAAAGCCACGCCAGGCCTAAGGTTTCCACAGGTTCAGGTGAAAGGCATGCCCCTTGCTATTGCCCAGGTGTCCAGATGCATGTTGCTTAGTTCGCATTTGAAAGGAGTTCCATGGACTACGTTGTTCCCAGCGAAGTTGTGTCTGATGCCTTGAACGCCGCGGCGAAGAAGGCGAGTCTTTCTGCTCACGATATGTTGATCCGTGGAGCTCTCGCGGGAGTTTTCCTCGGCTACGCGACATCACTGGTATTCGTGGCCCTTTCGCAAGGTTTGCCTGCACTGGTAGGAGCCATCATTTTTCCGGTTGGCTTCGTCATGCTGGTGCTACTTGGGTTTGAACTGGCTACAGGAAACTTCGCGTTATTGCCTGCGGCCCTCATGGATCAGCGGATAACGAGAGGCGCGATGCTGCGCAATTGGGCATGGGTCTATATAGGGAACCTGATTGGCAGCGTGTTGTATGCGCTCCTGTTCTACCTGGCGATCACAAGCTTCGGTGCAAACAACGGCGCCGCACTTGGAGATCAGCTCCGGCAGGTTGCCGAGAGAAAGACGCTGGCATTTGCAGCGTTAGGCCTGAGTGGATGGGGCACGGCTTTCATCAAAGCAGTGCTTTGCAATTGGATGGTGACTGTCGGGACGATGTTGGCGTTCGCATCGCGATCGACCATCGGCAAGATCGCGGCGATGTGGCTCCCCATCACCATATTTTTTGCACATGGCTATGAACACTCTATTGTCAACATGTTCGTCATTCCGGCCGGCATGTTTCTTGGTGCCCACGTTTCGATGGGGCAATGGTGGTGGTGGAATCAAATACCGGTGACCCTCGGCAATATGTTAGCTGGCGCCTTGTTCACTGGCATCGCGCTTTGGTACACCTACGCCAGGAAACAGGAATATGTCACGCGGCCATCGAAAGCTCGATCGAGTGTGGCGGTAGCGGCAGGAGATTAGGGAGAACCATGGTGCGAGTTGCATTCATTTTATTGCTGACACTCTTCACGCTCCACGCCAATGGTCAGGCTCTGGCGCCGGCAGCAGCACCAACAGCTGCGGCTCCGGCGGCGGCGCCGCAACCGATCAAGCTCGGGGATATCACGGTGACCGGCACGTTGCGATTGCGAGGATATGCCTGGGATTGGTTCCAACCGGCTTCGGGAAACAATGAGTATCAATATTCCGGCAACTTCCTGCGAGTAAACCTGGCGGAGAGCCGCCAGAGCTGGCAGTGGAACGCGGAATTGGCGATTCCGTTTCTATTGGGAATGCCGCTGGGCGCGACAGGCACCGGACCGCAGCAAGGTGCATTAGGTCTCGGTTCCAACTATGTAACCGCGAATAACGGGAAGCAAAACACGGCCATGATTTTCCCGCGGCAACTCTACGTACAATTCGACCGGATCGCGGGTGAGAAAGCGCACCTGAAGGTCGGACGATTTACCTTTCTCGACGGCAGCGAGCTTGCGCCCAAGAACGCGACATTAGCCACGCTCAAACGGGATCGCGTCACTCAGCGGCTCCTCGGCGATTTTGGCTTCTCTGATATCGGTAGAAGCTTTGACGGAGCGCATCTCTCATACTCTCCTTCGTCATCGGATAACATCACGGTTATCGGGGCGGTCCCAACACGCGGTGTGTTCCAGGTGGATGGCTGGGGATGGAACAAAGCCGGTTTTGGCTATGCCGCGTATACGCGCGATTGGGGCAAAGGCCGGCATGCGGCCGACACCCGCGTATTCACGATTGAATACGATGATTGGCGTCACATTCTCAAAACAGATAATCGCCCTCTTGCTGTGCGTCGCCCAGACACGGCGAATATTCTCATTAATACATTTGGCGGCCATACTCTGCACGCCGTCGAGACGGGCACTGGAACGGTCAATGTGATGTTCTGGGGCGCGGTTCAAACCGGCCGCTGGGGCGTACAAAAACAACGCGCCGGAGCCATCGACGCGGAGGCCGGTTTCCAACCGAAAATTCTGCCCGCCCTCAAGCCATGGTTGCGTGGTGGATACACGTGGGGTTCCGGCAGCAGCGATCCGAACGGTAATACGCACGGGACCTTCTTCCAAATATTGCCAACGCCGCGTCCTTACGCGCGATTTCCGTTCTACAACATGATGAACAATGAAGACGCATTCGGCGCTCTGATTCTTAGGCCTCATACGAAGGTGACGATATCGAGCGAATATCATTCGCTTCGGCTCAGTGAAGCGCATGACTTTTGGTACAGCGGAGGCGGTGTTTTCCAGCCGTGGACATTCGGTTATTCAGGCCGATCGACATTCGGCCGCCGATCGCTGGGCAACCTCTACGACACGAGTCTTGAGTATCGGATGAATCGGAAGTTTACGATTACCGCCTACTACGGCCACACGCAGGGTCTAGCGGCAATGAAGCAGATCTATCCTCAAGGCAAGGACGGCGAATTCGGGTACTTAGAAGGTCTGTATCGTTTTTAAGACGCGAATTCGAGCCACATTTATGTCGGAAGGCAACAGAAAACCTACACATTTGTAGTACATGGTAGTAAAGCAACAATTAGTTGTGGTCGGCAACGGAATGGCCGGCGGGCGGTTTGTCGAGGAGCTGATCGCGCGCAACGGTGGAGAGCACTTCGACATCGTCGTGTTCGGCGACGAGCCGTATGGGAACTACAACCGGATACTCCTGTCGAGTGTTCTTGCCGGATCACACGAAACCAAAGACATCTTTTTGAACTCGATCGAGTGGTATCAGGAGAACGGTATCACGCTCCACCTCGGGGTTCGTGTTGAAAGTATCGATCGCGCGAGAAAGATGGTTTGTACGGCAGATGGCATCCAGCAGCGCTATGACCGGTTGGTCTTTGCAACCGGTTCGAAGCCATTTGTACCTCCGATCGAAGGCCTGACCAACGCCGAAGGGCAATTCCTATCAGGCGCTTTTGTCTTTCGCACTCTCGATGACGCTTTTCGCCTCATGAAGCATGCCGCGGAGTCGCGGAAAGCCGTAGTCATTGGTGGTGGCCTACTCGGACTGGAAGCCGCACGCGGTCTCTTGAATCGCGGCCTCGAGGTTCATGTCGTTGAATTAATGCCTCATCCGATGACCATGCAACTGGATGCTTCTGCAGGTGCGGTACTTCAGTTGAGGCTGGAAAACATGGGCATCCGTTTCCATTTCGGCAAATCGATAACCACGGCGATCGGCAATGGGAAGATCGATGCGGTCAAGTTCAGCGACGGCAGCATGGAACCTTGCGACATGCTGGTCATCAGCGCAGGAATTCGTCCGAATGTCGAAATTGCGAAGCACGCGGGTCTGACGGTTGAGCGCGCAATCGTCGTTGGCGACGATTTGGCCTGCGTTAACGATCCCTTTATTCATGCGATCGGCGAATGCGCGCAACATCGCGGACAAACATATGGTCTGGTTGCCCCCGGTTCAGAACAAGCCAAAGTGCTGGCCGATCGTCTCAGCGGCGCGAACTCCCAAGCGGTTTACAGCGGCTCGAACACGTCAACGACGTTGAAAGTCATGGGAGTCGATCTAGTCGTTATGGGTGACAAAGAACCCACGAACGACAGCGACGAAGTCCTTACCTATGCCGACCGCCGCCACGGACTATACAAGAAGATTATTTTGCGTGAGGGACGTGTAGCGGGCGCGATCTTGCTCGGCGACTGCACCTCCGCACCTCGGTTGCTTCGCACATTTCACAAGAACCAGAGAGTGCAAGGAAGTCCCGCAGAACTGCTTTTTCCCCCGCGGAAGACATCTGCGTCGTGGGAAGAGCCCTCGCCGGCTGCGCCTTCTACTGAGGCTTCGCCCTATCGGGCTCGCGCTTCGCGGCGGCCTACGCCAGAGGAGGAGACGTCTCTAAAAGAGGTCATTGCGATCATTCGCCCCGAACGCTGGCTCAAAACAAAATTAAAGACCGAAGGTTTGGGAATTACCGCCTTTGCCCATCACCGTGTGGTCGGCCGGGGACGACAACGAGGATTGCAGTTTCTCGCTCGGCGGGGCGCTGCATCCGGGACAGGCTTCCGCTTTCTACCGAAACGGATGGTGTCGTGGATCGTTCCCGAGGATCAAGTCGACACTCTGGTTCAGGCCATCATCGAGACGAACCGGACCGGCCAGATAGGCGACGGAAAGATTTTCGTCTTACCTCTGGATGGAGTGACACAAATCCCAGCGGACGAGCCTGACGTTGGGACGTTTGAAACATTTGAAATGGCAGAGGAAATTAGAGGTTAGATGCGTCCAGGCTCCAATCCCATTGAAGAATACAAACAGACGAAACACGGTAACCCGCTGCTGATTAGGGAGGATCTTCCCGGACTGATCAACGACGGTTGGGAGGCGCTCTCGCCCGGCGATAAGGAGTTGTTGAAGTGGATCGGAGTCTTTTTCCGGAAACCAACACCGGGGAAATTCATGATGCGAATCCGAATGCCCAATGGATTCGCCACGAGCACGCAATTGGCTGCGATTGCGGATCTCTCGAAAAGGTTGGGAAATGGTGCAGTGGACATCACAACGCGTCAGCAAATTGAGCTACGCGGATACACCCTAGAAACCGTACCTGAAATTTTTGAAAGATTACGCGGTGTCGACCTCCGTACGCTTCAAACGGGCCAAGACAATGTGCGCAACATCAATGGCTGTGCTCTGGCAGGCCTGACGCCCACGGAATTGCTGGACGCGTCCCCTCTTGTGTTTGCTCTCGACCGAACCATTGTGGGCAGCGACGGCAACCCCGAGTTCGCGAATTTGCCGCGTAAGTTCAACATGACCATTACGGGTTGCGCTGAGAACTGCACACACAATGAATCGCAAGACCTCGCCTTGGTGCCGGCGACGAAGTTTATCCATGGAACGCTCTATTCTGGATTTCACATCCTGGTGGGCGGAAAGATGGGGTCCGGCGGCTTTACGATTGCGTCGAATCTTGCTTGGTTCGTCGAGCCGGATCAAGCGCATGACGTCGTGATCGAGATCATCAAGCTTTTTCGGGATGAAGGCGCTCGCGGCGCCAGAACACAATGCCGCTTGGCGTTTCTCTTGGAAGAGTGGGGTCTGGATCGCTTTCGCCAGGAACTCGTCCAGCGTCTTGGGTGGCAGCCGGCTCCGGCTGGAAAGGACGCTCGTTCAGACGGCCATAACGATCATTTTGGTGTACGCCGGCAGAAGCAACCCGGGCTCTATTCCGTCGGGCTGCGAGTTAGCGTCGGCCGGATTAGTCATGAATCTCTGGCCGAACTTGGCCGCCTTGCCGATGTGTATGGGAATGGGTCAATCCGCCTCACCACCGGTCAAAACGCAATTCTGGTCAACATCCCCGAAGAACGTCTTGATGCACTATTGGGCGAACCCTTGCTTCGAGAGTTAACGCCGGAACCATCGCGCTTCTTTCGAGGACTTGTTGCCTGCACCGGAACCGACTACTGCAATCTTGCGCAAATCGATACGAAGGCACGCGCTGTGCAAATTTCTAAGGCATTGGAAGAACGGCTCGGCGCCGACGGCAAGCCTATCACGATCCACTGGTCGGGTTGTCCGGCGGGCTGTGGGAATCATCAGGCGGCAGATATTGGTCTTCGCGGTATGAAGGTGAATGTCGAAAACCGCTCCGTCGATGCGGTTGCGATCTATGTTGGAGGAAGAACGGGTCCGCAGGCTCGAGCGGGAACGCAAATTATGGACATCGTGCCCTGTGACGAGGCTTTACCCGACGTGCTCGCCAACGTCGTCAAGCATTTGCAATTATTCAAACAAGTTCAAGCACGGCCGACCGTCCGCGATCGCATTTTAATGGTGCCTGCTACCGAAATGCCGGACGAAGAGTTCGAATTTGACCAACCTCAGCCCGCCGTAAGTCTGGCAAATACAAAAAGTAATGGCAACATAGGAACTTTGACCGTAACCAACGTCGCTTCGAAGAAAGCCGTTCAGGTGCTGGTTTGCAGTGTCAACGACCTGAAGGCAGGTGTTGGCTTTTCCGCCCCCGTTAAGGGAAAACAACTGGCTTTATTCCTTCACGCCGATGGACGGGTCTTTGCGGTCGATGCGGAATGCCCCCATGCCGGCGGTCCATTGGACGAAGGAAACATCAAGAATTGCGAGGTGACGTGTCCACTGCACGATTACAAATTCGATTTAATCACTGGCCGGTGTTCAACAGATCCTGGCTTATCTATAAAAACTTATCCCGTCTTCGTTGAAGACAAACAAGTGTGGGTTGAGATGNACGTATGAGAATGATTCGCGCCGTCATTCGACCCGATCGAGANGAACAGGTCGTCAACGCACTGGAATCGAGCGGCATTGTTTCTTTGACCAAGATGGACGTATTTGGCCGCGGACAGCAAAAAGGAGTTCAAGTCGGCAACACGATTTACAGCGAACTGCCCAAGGTTATGCTCACGATCGTCGTCGACGAGTCAAAGCTCGATGGCGCCATTGCTGCGATTCAAGCGGCTGCAAAAACCGGCCAGCATGGCGACGGAAAAATCTTCATCAGTCCCGTGGACGCAGTCTATACCGTTCGGACGGGAGAGAGAGTTCAGAATTAGCCGGGCCAACGGCACGGCGGAATCATTCCCGTTGGATTGAGTTGCGGCGGCTATCCATCGCGAGATTCGCCAGTTTGTCGGCTTCGTTGGATCCGCCCGCCCCCGCGCAACCAGCGGGCTCCCTCCGAGTGGCGGCCGTTCGTAAATAGGTGACTCTGCACATACGCCCGAGAGGATTCGAACCTCTGACCTACGGATTCGTAGTCCGTCGCTCTATCCATCTGAGCTACGGGCGCACATCCGTTGAGTATTGCATAGTGAAAAACGCGCTTACAAGATGCGGAGCAGACGCCGGGCTTCGGCACTCAGCTTTTCCAGATCGGGGGGCTTCGGCATGAAGACATCCGCACCGGCCTGCAAGATGTTCTTTTCACTCTCGGCTGTACTGCTAATTACGATGATGGCGGTTTTGTTCGCCGAATCCGCTTTGATGCGGCGGCAGACCTCGATTCCATCGACGCCTGGAATCATGACGTCCAGGATGAGGAGATCGGGTTTAACACGGCCGACTTCGATCATGGCGCTAATTCCGTTGGATGCCGAGATTATTTCATAGCTGCCTTGCCGTTGGAGGTGGGTCTTGAGGAGATTGACGACCTCTTCTTGATCGTCGACGATCAGAATTCTGAATTTCCCGTCAACTAGTGACGAGGGTGTCGGAATCTGATGTTTCCGGAGAAATGCGAGGAGATCGTCGCGCCGAACTCGCCGGTGTCCGCCGGGAGTGCGGTACGATGGCAGCAGCTTCTGCTCAATCCAATTGATAACGGAGCGGGGGTTTACCTGGAGAAGCCGGCTAATGTCATGAGTCGTGTAGACAGTTTTAGTTTTAGGCTCGGTCACGGTATCGTTATTGAAATTTAACTTTGTTATCGGGAGTCGTCCTTGACTTCCGTTACGTTACTTATTTAAACCGGAAGGGAGAATTTCTTTATCTCAAGTTGTCTTAAATTTCGCAATGAAAATCAGCATACGCGAGTGGGAGCGGAACGACCTGCAGGATATTCTATCAGGATGGCTAGACTACTGCCGTACGGCAGTACGTTCGGATATGCGGCTCAAGCCAGACTGCGAAAGCGCGATGGCGCAATGGCTGACGCGCCGATACGAAGATGCGTCCAGCATTGGATACGTCGCCGATCAGGACAACAGGTTCGTTGGTTTTCTCATCGGGCGCGTTGACGAGTGGGAAAGCGTTCCGCCGGTTCTCGAATCGCGACGAATCGGCATTATCGATGCTGTGTACGTTCTCGAACAGTTTCGGCGGCAGGGGATTGCCGCGCAATTGATCCAGCGGGCCGTTCAAAACATGCAAACCGCCAATGCTGCCGCGGTGGAAACGATCTACGAAGCCGGCAACCAGGCTTCGGCTGCGATGTGGCATGGTGCCGGTTTCGCGCCGTGGATGGTGCATGCTTACAGGATGCTATAGAATCGGAGAGACGTGAAAATCATCAGTTGCATGAAACCTGTGCCCGATCCCGCAGCGAGGCTCATCATCAATGAGGCGAAAACCTGGATTAAGGATCAGGATCTGACATTCGTCGCCAGCGAAGCCGATAATTACGCTTTAGAGGAAGCTCTCCGTTTGAAAGAAAAACACGGAGGTGAAGTCGTTGTCATCTCGATGGGCGGCGAAGAAGCCGCCCGGGTGTTGCGATCGGGGCTGGCAATGGGCGCTGATCGGGCTATTCACCTGCTCGATCCAAAGTTCAAGGGCGCCGACGAATTCGCCGCAGCGGCGACATTGTCCAAAGCCATCGATAAAGATGGTGGCGCCGATCTTGTGCTAGCGGGCGTCCAGTCCGACGACCTTGGAACGGGAATGACCGGAACNATGATGGCCGAGTTCTTGGGCTGGGCACACGCTACCGTCGTTGTTGGGGTTGAAGCCGGGGCGGATGGCAAAACCCTGAAAGTCCGGCGCGAGTTGGAAGGGGGCATCAACGAAACGGTTGAACTGCCGGCGCCTGCTGTTCTGACGATCCAGTTCGGCATCAACCAGCCTCGCTACGCTTCGCTGAAAGGCATCATGGCCGCTAAAAAGAAAGGTTTCAAGGTTTGGTCCGCAGCCGATCTCGGTTTGGCCGAGGATGCCGTCGGCCAGGCCGGCGCGATGTACGAAGTGAAGGAAATCCTCGTCCCGGAAAAGAAAAGCAAGGTCGAAATTCTAGGCGGAACACCTGAAGAAGCGGCTGCGGCTCTTGTGGAGAAACTCCGAAGAGAAGCCAAGGTGATCTGATGATCTTCGTCATAGCCGAGCACAAGGATAAGAAACTCAAACCCATCACCTCCGAACTCCTCGCTTTTGCGCAACGGCTCAGCCGCGACTTTAGCCGGCCCGTGACGGCCGTAGTCCTCGGAGCCGGCGTCGAAGCGCTGGCCGGAGAGCTGAAGGCGAAGAAGATTGATCGCGTCATCATCGCCGATCATCCGGAACTGTCCCGGTACACGCCGGATTCCTACGTTGGAATACTGAAATCGATTATCGAGCAAGAGAAACCATTCGTTGTATTGGTCGGACACACGACGCAGGGAATGGATTTCGCGCCTCGTCTTGCGGTCTCGATGCGCCACCCCTTAATCGCTGGTTGTGTGGAATATGAAAAAAGGGGAGACCGGCTGATTCTCACTCGCCAAGTTTTCAACGCGAAGATGAATATGAAGACCGCTGTGCGAGGAGAACCGCCTTACTTCGCGACCGCTTCGCCCGGAGCGTTTCCGGCAGATGAGGTGGAATCCGGCGGCAACGCCGAAGTGGTCAAGATTGCAGTCCAGCCGGTGGCGCCGCGAAGGAAGTTCATCGAGTTGACCGGAGTGCAGAAAGGAAAAGCGGATCTGAGTTCCGCACCGATCATCGTTTCCGGCGGCCGGGGACTCAAGCAAAAAGAGAATTTCAGCTTGATTTTCGAACTTGCCGAAGCGATCGGCGGATCCGTGGGGGCATCGCGTCCGGTGGTCGATGCGGAATGGCTCCCCCGGGAATACCAGGTCGGCAGTTCCGGGCAGACCGTATCTCCAAAGTTATATATCGCTGTGGGCATCTCTGGAGCGATTCAACATCTGGTGGGAATGCAAACCGCGCGGTGCATCGTCGCCATTAATAAAGACGCCGAGGCGCCGATCTTCAAGNTCGCACACTACGGCATCGTTGACGATCTTTTTAAGGTTGTTCCTGCATTGACGAAAATCTTGAAGGACCTGAAGACGGCGTAAACCACGACGACTTTCAAAGTCGAAGGGACGACAGGAATAGCCACAAAAAGGCCCAAAATTCACAAAATGTTTCCGGATCTTTTGTGGTTTTTGTGCCTTTTTGTGGCCATTTTTCTTTAGCGGATTTGGANGTGNNGCTGGCATAAACGTTGACTGGTTCTATCGTTTGCCGATAGTATCGGTTATAGCGTTTTTGCCAGGTATCGAGTCCTTGAAGGAGGATGAAATGCGCAAAATTTCTNTACTGATCGGGATTTGCATGCTCGCCGCGCTGGCCATCACTATCTTGGCTCAGCAGGCACCGCCCACAGATCTTTCCCCGGTCATGAAGGATGTTGCCGCTACGACGAACAAACTGCGGATGGACCTGATGTCCAGTAATGCCGCCGACGTCGCAGCCGACGCTGAAAAGCTCCAGGGCTTATTCAGACAAGCTGCCGGGTTTTTCAAGGCCCAGAAAGCTCAGGACGCCGTGGATTTTGCTAAAGCGAATGTTCAACGTGCCGGCGATATCATGAAAGCTGCAAAGGAGAACAATCTCGACGCGGCCAAGGCTCCTGCGGGAGATCTCCAGAAAAGCTGCAAAAACTGCCATGATGTCCATCGCGAGCAGCTTCCGGACAAGACTTTTAAGTTCAAACCGTGAGATCACCTGGTAGCGGCGGAAGGGAAAATTTTCGCCGCTACAATTTCTTGCATTTTTTTTNCAAAAAGGTGTAACTTTTCTCTGTACCAAGTGTCTATAGTAGTGTATGTAGATTTCCTCCACCATCCCACCTTCCCCCGCGGGGCAACCCGCGGGGATTTTTTTTTGGACGTGTATGACGGGCTAGGACCTAGTCTGCCGGTCGATCACGGACGATCATCCTAATGCAATATGGTGTACGTGCGGTGCGCGATCGAACGGATGCGGAGTTAATTCAGGAATGTCTGGACGGCCATAGCGAAGCCTGGGACTTCCTTGTTCATCGTTACAGCCGGTTGATTTACTCCATTCCTTTCAAATGGGGATTACAGCGCGAGGATGCGAAGGAGATTTATCAGTCGGTTTGGTTGGATTGTTTCCAGGAATTGCACTCGCTGCGCGACATTNACCGGCTTCAAGCATGGTTAGTTCGGATTGCCATACGCAAATGCTATAGATTCAGCACGAACAAACGCAGCCGGCCTGAGGATGTCGAAATCGTCGAGACCGACCATGCATCGGAGGATCCGAGCGAGGGATTGATCGCGCGTCTGGATCGCGAGCAACTGATCCGGATGAGCATCGCGAAATTGACGGAGCGATGCCAACAGGTCATCAAAGCTTTATTCTTTGAAGATCCATTTCCAGGCTATGCCACGATTGCCGCGCGTCTCGGCCTGTCCTCGAATTCCATCGGCTTTACACGTGACCGCTGTTTGGAGCGTCTGGGTAAGTTGCTGGAAGAGTTGGGATATGAGCATTAAGCGGTTTCACATACTTTTACCCGGGGCGCTTGCCACTTAATCGAAATGGAGGGTCGTTCGATGGAGTCAAGGATTGACCACATTGCTCTGGTTAGCTTGTTTGAGCGTGCTCGCTTGAACACCGAACTGGACGGATCAGCACAGGCCCATCTCAACAGCTGCCATCTCTGCCGTGGCAGGCTCGATTGGATGCAGGTGTCGGCTGGCCTCGGCGTTCGCGAGTTATCGTATGACCCTCCGCAGCCGGTCATGGAAGCCGTCCTCCGGCTGGGACGCGACAGTTCCCGTCTGAAGCAGCTTCGAAACGCTGTTGTGGCGCTGGTGACATTCGACAGCTTCAAGCAGCTGGCTCCTGCTGGAATCCGCAGCACTGAGGCATCTTCGCGACAGATGACATTTGAAACCCATGGCGTTGAGATCGGCGTATTGATGCGGCTTTCGGAGGATCGAAAATTGTCGCTCGCAGGGCAGGTCTTGGACAAATTATCAGGGCCGATCCAGGATCCAGCGGCTCGCGTGGATCTGGTTATCGAAGGCGATCACATCATGACCTCTTCGCTCAGCCCTTGGGGCGAGTTTGTTTTCTCCGACGTGCCGAAGGCCCAGTATGGTCTTCAAGTCTATGTTCTCGATCGCATGCTGCAGATTCCATCCTTGCCGTCCATCGACGAGCAACGAAGCCCGGGCTAGATCAGGACTAGATCACTCCCAGCCGCTTGCCTACTTTCTCGAAGGCGGTTAATGCTCTGTCCAATGTGGCCTGGTCGAAAGCTGCGGATATTTGAGCGCGCAGACGCGCTTCGCCTTTGGGCACGACGGGATACCAGAGACCCTTGATATAAACGCCTTCTTCCAGAAGCGCCTCGCTCATATCCATGGCAACGGAAGCTTCGCCAAGCATGACGGGCACGATGGGATGTTCGCCGGCAAGGATTTTATAGCCGAGTTCCTGGATATGTTTTCGGAAATACGCCGTATTCTGACGGAGGCGTTCAATGAGGCTTGGATCTTGCTCCAGAATCGTGAACGCTTCAATCGCGGCAACCGCGATTGATGGCGGAAGAGAATTCGAGAACGTGTAGGGCCGGGATTTTTGGCGAAGGTAAGAGATCAAATCCCTGTTTCCGGCAATATAGCCGCCCGACGCTCCACCCAGAGCCTTGCCCAATGTGCCGCTGAGCACATCGACTTTTCCATGAACACCCAGTTGCTCGGGACTGCCGCGGCCCGTCGCGCCGATGACGCCGACGGCATGAGAATCATCGGCGAACAGAATCCGGCCATATTTCTTAGAAATCTCGATCAGGGCGGGGAGAGGTGCCAGATCGCCTTCCATACTGAATACACCGTCGGTTGCAATGAAGCCAAAACGGTAAGAAGCCTCCCGATCCGCTTCGAGCTTCTTTTGCAAATCGTTGACGTCGGCGTGTTCGTAAATTTTTCTGTCGACGACCTCCGCACGGCATAGACGCGTGCCGTCGATGATACTCGCGTGATTCAGACGGTCGCTGTAGATGACGTCACGGTACGATTCCGCATCCATCTTTTCGTTGATGATTGACGCAAAAAAGCCTTCATTCGCCGCAAAACACGAGGAGAAGAGAACAGCGTCTTCAGTTCCCAGAAAGCCGGCGATTTTTTCCTCAAGCTGCCGATGGACAGTCAGCGTGCCACAAAGAAACCGCACCGAAGAGACACCGTAGCCGTAGTCGCGCACACCTCGGATGGCGGCCTGTTTGATTCGAGGATCGGAAGCCAGCCCGAGATAGTTGTTCGATGCCAGCATCACCGCATCTTTGCCGGCTACACGCACGACGGCGCCTTGCTCCGACTCGATGACTGTTTCCTTTTTGAATGTCTTTGTCCGCTCGAGGCGACCGATTTCCCTCCGAACCGCTTCGTTCAGATTCATGATTTCAGCGTTACCTTAACGATTTTCATAAACCGCTAAACATTACCTCGAGAATGCCGATAAGAAAGTGTAAATGAGAAGGCTGATAATCAAATTAATTCTCTTTCTTGCTGCCATGGAAGGATTGGCACATGTTAATTTGATGGTGCTGCTTTCCGCCATGGGTGTGGCGATCGCGGTCGTGATCTGTACGGACCTTTTCCTGGTTTCTGCTTCGTCGCGATAAAAAATTCTACAGTTAGGACGGAAGGGCTTTCTTAGGTCGAACAATCACGCCAAACATGACGAAATCGCGGGGCGTTTTCGAATTCCCGTCTTCCTCGAGTTCATACACACGGAACGTCGGATTTACGCCATCCTGACCGATTGCGAGTGGATACACGCCACGCAGCCCTTTAACGCGAAATGCGGTTTCATACCGATGTTTCTTCATGTTCCATGTGAAAACGCGGATACCTTGGAAGTCCACATAGGGATCATGGCCGGGCCTGCGTTCGCCGACGACGTACCAATTGATCTCGCCTGCTATCGGATCCTGAACGCGATTGATAATCTTCACCGCAGCATACGTATATTCTTCGCTGTATTGCGCAATGTCGTTTGGGATATCAAACTCGACTCCACCCGATAGAACCCATCCGATCTCAGCAGGTGACGGACGAACTTTGAGCCAGACATCGTACGATGAGGATGATCCGGGACGAGGCAGTGTGGCGCGTTCCAGAATTTCGACCTTCGTCCCGGGCTCCAGCCTGCGAATAATCGCTGTTGACCGTCCAGGCTCGAGCCGGAAGTTCGACGTCTGCTTCACCACGGCAGTGTTCTGGGGCTCTTGGTTTTGCGAAGACGTGACCAAGTCTTGAATCCGGCCCTTCGTGTCGTTGGTGAGCACGGTGCTTTCTTCCATCCAACCTTGAATGTCGATCCCATAGCGCACGCGGTACCAATTCCCCTGCCGCTCGAGCACCTCGACTTTATCGCCCATATCTAGAACTCTCAGTGTCCGCGAAGTGGAACTGTTCTTTAAACGCAGCGACGCATTCTTTGCAACAACCGTTGCATGATCCAGAACCGGTTCGGGCTTCGGTGCGCAACTTGTGAGGAGGATAACGAATAGGAGAGTAAAAAAAACCTTCATCGTAATAACTGTAGCGGCGGTCTATTAGTTAAGGCTGCGCGCTATCGCGCTTGCGCTTCGCGGACCGCCGCTACAGATGAGCTTTTCATTATAGTACCAGGTCAACTACAATCCTCGGGATGTCTGACACCCCGGACTTTGAGACGGCCCTGAAAAGACTCGAAGAGATCGTCACAAGGCTGGAAAACGGAGAACTGACGCTGGATTCGGCGCTGCAGCTTTTCGAGGAGGGGATCAAACTATCTCGATTTTGCCACACGAAGCTCGAAGAGGCAGAGCGGCGCGTCGAAATTTTGCTGAAGAGTAGTTCAGGCCAGCCACAGGCGGTACCATTCGAGTCCGAAAATGAACAGTGAACTTCGNGCATTCTTCGAACGAGTGCGTCCGGCGATCGACGAGACTCTGAATGAATTGCTTCCTTCCGAGACGGCTTCTCCCGATCGCATTCATCAAGCGATGCGGTACAGCACACTCAATGGCGGGAAGCGCATCCGGCCCTGCCTGTGTGTTGCCGCTTTTGCCGGATATCGAGAAGAATGGAAGCCGATTCTTTGCGTCGCATCCTCTGTCGAGATGATCCACTCGTATTCGCTGATCCACGACGATTTGCCGGCAATGGACGACGACGACTTCCGGCGCGGAAAACCTTCCTGTCACAAACAATTCGGCGAGGCCGTCGCGATCCTGGCCGGTGACGCGCTTCTGACACTTGCATTCGAGGTACTGGGTCGCTCGAAAGATTTTCCCGCCGATCGCCTCATGCAGGTGATCTCGATCCTCTGCCGCGCTGCCGGC
>JGI25382J43887_10000116_pt1 | contig 19427 bp, 23 predicted proteins | sample GraSoi013_1_40cm_3_FD_43887 | JGI IMG/M metagenome (IMG submission 43887) | reverse complement strand
TTTTTGTTCCTTTTAGAATGGAGATTCTCGATTTTTGGACCTTGAAGTGTTCGGCCAGAATCTCCAAAAGTCTCTTATTCGCTCGGCCGCCCACAGCCCTCTCATCAACCCGGACTTCAACATAGTCTTCGCTGACCCTGACCACGTGGGCTTCTCTCGCGTTCGGAGTCACGTAGACCCTGATCAGCATAGCTGGACAGCATCCCGCATCAAGGTCTCTTGGTAATTAGAGCTTGACGAGTTAGATCCGGACCACGGGTCCCTGTGCCGCTGGTGCGACCATCGGTTGGCTGGTAAGGGGTTTCTTCCTCTTTTTGAAAATCACAAAATAGCCGATGAAGACTCCAACTCCTGCCAATGCAAGCGCTAAAAGTATCCAGTGAAAGGTGGGCAGGCCCAGAAATCCCGTACCAGACCCTGTTGAGGTTGTTATTGTGAGGATGGTGCTGACCTCTGGGGACCAGGTTCCCTGACTGTCTTCGACGCGCAAATAGATCTGGTGGGTCCCGGCTTGGAGACTGTTCACTGTAAAAGTGGCTTGGGTGCCGATTGCACCATCTATCGAGGAGCGCCAATCATACGCAATAATAGTGTCGCCATCATTGTCTGATCCTGAGCCAACGAACGTAAATGTCTGTCCTACCTGAGCCAGATTTGGCGAGATCGAGGTTATCGATGCAGTAGGTGGTGGGTGTTGAGGCGGGGGCGGCGGAGGCGGGGTGCTTGCTGGTACCGTTGCCTCTTCATTCGCAGCCGAGTAGGTTCCGTTTGCTCCACCTAGAACATACATTCGACCATTGTAGCTAGATGTGGCTGCGGATAGTTCTCTGCGTGGAGTCGGGATGGCTTGGGTGNTGTTGTACCACTGGTTGGCTACCGGATCATAAGAGTAAACTATGCCAAAGTANGGGGNGTTATTGTTCGTATAACTGGTTGAGCCACCAAACACATAGATCAANCCATCAGGTCCCAACGTGGCTCCAAATACCAACACCGCCCTCGGCAGAGAAGCTTCCCCGCTCCAAGTATTGCTAGTGATGTTGTATGCTTCAACTGTTGCCAGCGCCACATTTCCACTGGACATTCCACCCAGCGCATAGATCAGGCCATTGGGAGCTGCCACAGCTTGGAACTGTTTCCGAGCAGTCGACATAGACAGGCCTGATGACCAAGCCTGGGTCTGAGGATTGTAAATCTGTAGAAGGTTCGATGCAGTGCCTCCTTATGATTCATCGCCAACCACGTAGACTCTACCATCAGTACCAGTTGTAGCTCCAGGCATCCAGATACCAGTAGGTATCGGCGTGCCGGATGCCCAACTGTTGGTGGAGACGTTGTACACCTGAACAGTAGTAATATCCCCGGAACCGGAGAAACCGCTTATGACATAGATCAGTCCGTTCTGGTCAGTTGCGATTCCAGGGCCACGCGTTGGTGTGCCCATGCTTGTAAGGGTCGACCAAGATTCNGTTCTCGGATCGTAGGCACGAGCCGTCGAGTTCGGTAGTCCGCCTGAGTAGCCGCCCATAACATAGATTCTTCCATCGGATCCACCAATTACGCCAGCTTGGGCGGTCCTGTATGGAATTGGACTCTTTTCGGTCCAGGTGATTGGATTTGGTGGAACCGCGTGAATGGAGGGTACAGAAGATGCTATTGATACAACGGCTAGTGTTGTAATTATGATGGCTAGGCTTATCGAGGCTCGCGATCGACTTTCGAAGTGCATGCAGAACAGTGTGAGCGAGCAATAGCGTCTGCTACTAAGCTGTCTGAAACTTGTACTAGCACTTCATGGTGACGTGATGAGTCGCAATCATTTTCTTGGCCCTGACTCTACCGGGGTCAGCTCTTGACGAAAGACTGGCCAACCCGGAAGCCTCTTACACCTGCTTCACGATGGAGGCGCGCGATTCCCTGGCTCATGCTTCGAGCCAACCTTATTGAACGAACTTGAGCTCACGAAGTTGCGGTCCAAGTCTCTGTNCAAGCTCGGAAACATCCTGGGAATTTTGCAGGAGCACATCGACGCATTTCCCGAGTGCCTCNATCAGCTGAGTTTTTTCAAGTGAACCCACGAGAGCTCCGATGACAGAGTCCAAGGTCTTCGGAGGCAAATCATCGAAGCCTCTACCGAAACTTGTCTTTAGATCCCGGTGCAGACACGCGAGCGAGAGAGATTGGTCTCGGGCCGCACTAAGACAATACTCAGCCTCCCACATCCTCTCCCGAGCAATGCAGGCGTGGGCGTGAAGCAAATAGACCACTGCAAGTCCGAAGGTCTGTTCAGCGGAGGCTGGCTTGGCCGGGTCTTTTTCGAGGGCCTTCCCGAAGAGCAGGTCGAATTTGAGACCCTTGCCGAGAAACCTGCTTCCGGGGGTGAACGACAAGTCCACCTGAAGGTTGCTGGGCAAGAGGAAGACTCTGTAGATCGTTGACAGATGCGGGAGGTCAAATATGTGGACGGCGTCGAACTCGTTCACAAGACGAGTTGTCCAATCGGCAAGAACATCATTTATTGCCGCGCCGTCAGCCAACCCAAAGGTGAGGTCAAGGTCGGACCATTTGTCGCCACCGCCTCCTGCCGTAGACCCTATCAGTGCGCCAGCGACTAGTCGAGGGTCCGCACGGCTCATTTGCACAACGCGGTTGCGAACTCGATCACGCTCTTCGACTGTGAACATGAGATCTCACACTCCTCGCGGTTTCGTATAATCTTGCGCGGCTTGAGCTAGTCAAACTTTGGTCAAGTAGGCCAAGAAAACGTGGGAAATGAAGAAGGTAGCGTAGAATCATAGGGCTTGGATCAAGAGGATCGGCCCCCCAGGAAGCATTAGAGNCTAGAGCATTCTCGAACNGAAGCCTGTCGATTAATTNGCGTCACTCGGCGAAATCTTGATAGGCTAACGGCGCCTGCTCGCGCACGATGAAACCGCCAGGCCTAGACTGGCTCCTTCAGCGAGACGATCCTCCTGTTCGACTATTTGCTCTTCAAGACATCCTTGGACGATCTCCCAAGAGCAAGGAAGTGCTCGAGACAAGGGATCAGATCAGAAAATATGCACCCGTACGAAAAGTTCTGAGCGCTAGAACAAAGGATGGATACTGGCCACCGAAGGAGACGTTCTACACTCCCAAGTGGACATCCACCATTTGGCCCCTGATGCTTCTGGGAGAGATGGGGCTNACCCCGGACGAAGGCGTTAAGCGCGCCTGCGAGAAATTTCTAGAACTCCACCAGCTGGACAACGGCGCCTTCACATGTCCCAGCCCTCTGGAGGTGAAGCGCTGGGATAGCCGGCACCCCCGGAAAAAGGCGACCCGCTGGGAAGAGCCCTGCCTGACTGGCAACATGATCCGGACTCTGCTAGTGTTCGGGTACGGAGAAGACAAGCGGGTGAAGAAGGCGATCGAATGGATGCCCGAACATCAGCTTGACGATGGAGGCTGGAACTGCAACTATCCCGAGAAGAAAGTGAAGCACAGCAGCTTCATGTCAACAATCGAACCCCTCTGGGCCTACGCAGAGATTCCACGTACAAAGTGGACGCGTAAGATGAAACGGTCCATCGAGAAGGGAGCAGAATTCTTGCTGATGCACCGAGTCTACAAGAGCGACCACCATCACTGGAAGCACAGCTTACCATTCGCCACTACGTTCCACTTTCCAATGTACTACTACTACGATGCCCTCCACGGTCTGAGGGTTCTCTCAAAACTGGGGTACGGGGACGATGAGCGTGTTAGGGACGCGGTCCACCTTATTCTATCCAAACGTTCTCCAGACGGAAAGTGGCTGTTAGAGGGAGACTGGTCTCGCGAGCCCGAAGCGCAAGAACACAAGCGGAAGGCCGTAGTGGATGTTGAAGAACTCTGGAAGCCAAGCAAATGGATTACCCTGAACTGTTTCAGAGCCCTCACTGCAACCGGAGACCTGGTTATCCCAAGGAAGTAGTCAGCTGAACCCCGCCGATGGTCAGACATTCTATCGGAGAGGAGTTGATCAATCGACCAGTTCTCCACCGCTGGCGTTTGCTGTTGTCGCGGTGATTGCGCTCGCATAGTCGGATGCTATCAGAACGGCCGCGTTCGCCACCTCCGGTAGCAGTGGGGACCGCTTTAGTGCTGTGGCTTGGGCTTCCGCGTCCGCAATCGCTTGAAACGACGTTCCCCTGAGCTTGGCGAGATGGGTGAAGACTGCGTGGAGTACCGGATTGTCCGGTGTGCCGCCTGTTCTCAGACAGACAACTCGGACCCCTNGAGGCCCGACCTCGAAGGCGAGCTGTCTGCAGAGAGNCTCGATAGCCGCTCCTCCTACCGCGAACCCTCCCATGTTCGGTCTTGGTAGTCGCGCGTTGGGCGCTGTGAGCCCGAGGATGACACCACTCCCATGCTTCTCCATGATCCGGGCCGCGGCGGTCATGGTGATGAAATATGATCTCACTCGCTTGAACGTAGCATCCGTGAACTGTTGGTCGGAGAGGTCACTCAGCCTCGAGCCCATTGCGACGCTTGTCCCGATCAGGTTGAAGGAAACGTCAAGCTTTCCGGCTTTAGATACGACCCTTTGGAGATGCGCTTCGACGGACTGTGGACTAAGGACGTCGACCTTCGACGCATCTGCAAGCCCGCCAGTGCTTGAGATTCCTCGGCTATAGGCTTCAGCGAGCTTTCTGTTCGGCCGGCGAGAGAGACCATCGCTCCCTCCCTAGCAAAGGCCTTTGCGACAGCGGTTCCTACTCCACCGGCAGCTCCATAGATTACTGCGACCTTTCCCTCCAACAACTTTAGACCGTGAACCTGACGGGCGGTGTGACTGACATTGACTGGCATGTTTGGGTTTCAACAGTTAAGCGTTGCAGGGTCGCTTGGGAATTACTGCTTTTGCGTCTCTAAACCGTCCACTGCCATGCATACCAAACAGTGACTACGTTAAACCCGAGTCCTACAATTATCAGGAACTTGTCGTAAGCGGAAGGGTAGCTGGGCAGCCCAATGAGATTGAAACCGAGAAAAATTATCGCTACGGCGATGTTTGCCCAGCGACTTACAGGATTGTTCAAGATCAGTGATAAGAATACCATGATGATCGGGGTCACCATTAGTGCTGCAACTCCCAACCATTGATTCCCACTTATTTGTACACCTCCTAGTTTTCCTGCCTGGAAATCGCCGCTGTATATTCGCAGCACATCACCCAGGAGGTAAGTTAGCATCAGGCATAACCATGATGCTGAAAGAATTATCTTCACATCTTCCATGATCCGATCACTTACTCTTGCGCTATCGTCCACAGTTAATTGCTTTCGAGCATCCGGATCTGCCTGAGGATCCCAGTCAGATTCGCATTCCCTTCATGGTCTCCCTGATCCACGCTACCAGGCGCCGGTGCGCGTCGATGCCCTGAGGGGAAAGGGAGTAGAGTTCCGAGCCGGTTTCATCTGATTCCCTTTCCACAAATCCGTGGGAAATCATCCATTCTAGGTATTCGATGAACCGTGGATAGTTTAGGCCCACTCTATTCTGCAGGTTCGTCTTCCTTATCCGTCTTCCATTCTGGTAGAGAGTGTCTAAGAAGCGGGCGAGAACGTAGAGATCGGGGCGCTCCAACCATTATCACAGATTGTGAAGAAGGTCTTTCTTCGAATCCTCGTATCTCATCTCATCCCTCTCATATTCTCTGAGCGCCTCGAACCTGAAGTAGAGATACACTATCACCCCGGCCAGTGCACCGATGGCCGCGTTTACGCCTATCAGGGCAACAATGGCGAAGGCTACGACTCCATACTTGAACGCGGAGTCCATCTTCCTCTTCTTCGCGACAAGCGAGGCTTGGCGTACCGCGTCCATGAGGTGAAGTCCGTCCTCAGACGAACTTCCTCCCTGCTTCATTTTCTCTAGTAAGACCCCGAGCTGTGCAAACTTGAACCCCCGTTTTCGCCTAATCGCGTACGTCGATAGTCCAGCTACAGTTGCAATGACGATCCCAAGAACAAAGGCATCGAAGACATAGTAGATCTCTCTGCCGTATAGAGCGAATGCGCTTAGTCCGATCGCGGCGAATGAGGCAAACCAGACAACGAGGCTTACCACCGCCACATCTAACCGGGTGTCGTTGGCATGTTTGCGGCGCAGGTTGTTGTAGAACTCATCTGCGTCTCGTACAATATCATCCATCTTCTGGTCGGCGCGTTGTCCAGATTCTTCTGTTGAAGCTGTCATGGATAGGATTTGATCTGGTTTTCGCTAAAAGGGCTAGCGGGTCGTCAATACGTACTGCGAACACTTGCTGTTGCGAGTCGGTGGAAACGGCTGCTCAAGATCGCTCTACAATTTTTGGAAGAGGGTCCAGGCTTCTGACAAGTTATTATCCGATCACTCATCTTGTGTAGGTGATCGGTTGATAGTGCATGGAGGTGAAGTAATGCAGAAAGATCCAATATGTGGAATGATGGTGGATGAGAAAAAGACGAAGCTAACCTCGACACATGACAGCAAGACCTTCTACTTCTGTTCAGCAGACTGCAAAGCAACCTTCGACAAAGACGCCCATAAACACGGACATGTGTAATCGACCAGGGAAGATCAATCCATGAAGGCTGACAGCGGTCACTCAGAACCCGGCAAGAATCCGGAGACAGTTGGATACACCTGTCCGATGCATCCCGAGATCCGCTCAGCCTCTCCAGGCACTTGCCCAAAGTGCGGGATGCAACTAGTTCCCATCAAGACCAAATAAGACGCAAACACTTTTTTTTCCAAGGCAGGTACTACTTTCTGTGATTTCACCAACTTGAAGTAGTGGGCCTCACATGTCCGACACCCGATAAGAAATTCGACCCCTTTTCAAACCCCAAACAACCAATCATACTGTCCATGATTTGACTGAACTAACCCAAGAGCCTCCAACCGTAGAAACAGCAACCAGCAGCGCTCTCGCTCGCAAGCGCCGCCTATGGCCTGATCGTGCTGCCAGAATCCCTCCCTCTCGCGCATCGAAGCCCGGTCTCGCTTCGAAAAGCAAACCCCATCGGCTCCCTCTCCATGATACGAGCGCGACGGGGACTCGCAGGCTTTGTAACGGTAAATTTCCTCAACTTCCTCGCCTTCCAAGTTCTCCCCAGCGTCTATGTACTCTACGCCGCCTACAAGTACGGCTGGGGATACGCACTAGTCGGAACAGCACTCGCCCTAGTCGGCGCCTGCAACATCATCGTCCAAGGCCTCCTTGTCCGGCGTGTCGTCGCCCGGTTTGGCGAGCGCCTCGCCCTACTCATCGGAACAGTCTCCGGCACAATAGGATTCGTGATCTGGGGCCTAGCACCAAACGGCCTCATATTCATGATTGCGATAATCTTCTACGCACCCATCGGATTCGTTCAACCCGCATTGCAAGGCCTAATGACTCGGCGAGTAGGACCGGCCGAACAAGGACAACTACAAGGAATNAACGGGAGCCTTCTGGGCCTCACGGGTGTCATCGGACCCACTCTCTTCACACTCACATATGCATTCTTCATCGGAAGCCAAGTACCCCTCAGTCTTCCAGGCGCCCCCTTCCTGCTCTCAGCAGTCTTGATGATCGGCTCGCTCATCCTAACCCTAAAGGTTACTCGTGATGGAAAGCTAATCCCCACCGAGCAAGAACTTCCAAGACCCTAGTCGAACGAGGAGCGCGGAAAGTTCTTCCGACTCCCAGAAGGTCGTTGCACGATCTTCCTAGAACAGAGATGCCCTTGGAAGTCTGCGGGAACCGTATTCCAGGCTACCAATCGCCTTTTGTAATCGATACGTTCCAAGAGGGGACACCTTGATGTCCTGTCGCGCCCGTGAATCCTCTCTGCGAGTGCCTTGTGACAACTGTGAAGACCCTTCTTGTCAGTGTCCGATCTGCCGTGAAGCAGCCCTCACAATACAACTATCCAAGTCAACCCGGAAAGGCTCCCGGTCTGACTGATCTAACTGCCATACCAACAACTTCCTCGAGAAAGTATCGGGTCATGATGATGAAGAACGCGAAAGAGAGGCTTGAGTAATTCGCGTTGCGTGCTGTTCTCGACCTTCACTAGATTCTAAATTCGTCTCACATTTCTCCCTAAGCCTCTAGCGGGGCAAGTCTCAGTCGAAGTGGACCTCTAGGTGAGAGGTTGATTGACGGGCGGGGACTTCTCTACATGTTTGAAGCGTTGGTGCAGCCAGATCAGTAGCCCGATAATTGTGGCGGCAAAGACCAAGACTCCAACATCTCCGCTGAACTCCAAGGTAACGTCAATCGGAAGGAAGACGAGCACCATTCCTAGCACGAAGTCTATCTTCACAACGTCGTTCTCAGATTGACCCGCGTGCCTAACCAAGTACCAGACGGTGAGGCCGGCTAAGGGGAAGATCATTACGGCAGTAACCGGCCACGATAAAAGGTGGGCTACGAAGCCCCCTCCCGGGGCGAGGTTTCCAGAAGTCAGGAAGAACCCGCCCATGAAACCAAGCCCTAAGAGAGTGAAATTGCGCTCGCGCCTGTCGGGTCGCTCTCTTTTCGCCTGGAGGAACGACCTGGGGACGAGGTACGCGGCAACTATGAACGCAGATGCATAAACCACAAGAAACAGGTCAACCCCAAGAGACGGGACGTAGGGGTCCCCGAGGAAAAACGTCAACAGGAATACGGTCAGTCCGTACAGCCCTCCAGTGACGGCCATCCCTCTGTTGCCCAACAGCCGGAGGCCCTTAGTCTCAGGGAAGAGTAACTCCACGAGGATAAGTGGGACGGCGATACTGAAAGTCGCATGGAACACCGTAAGGTTAGTCAAAGGGACCCAGTTGACCCCGGCCCAGTGACTGTAGAGCTGATTCCCGATGATTGGCGAAAGCGGATTGATCATCGTCTTAGCGGCGAAGCCTTCCTCTCCCACGGCGTAGGCTCCTCCGAGGAGAAGGACGGCCCCCCATCGCTTCTTCCAGCGGTTGGTTGCCTCCCTGATCAGGAGCGCTCCCCCTCCGTAGAGCCCCACGTTGGCCACAAAGCCTGGCGGGTTGAGGATGACCATCAGAATCGGAGTGGAACCAGTCAGGAACTCTGCCAGGCAGGCTGCGAATACAACTAGAGAGACAATCGCGTACCATCGAACATTGCCGGTCGCCAGACCTGGCTTCGCTGCGTTCTGGCGATCATGGATGTCTGCAGCCACCCCTGCACCGTAATCTTTGCTCAATAGAGAGTATTCACCAGGGCCAGGCTCAGTTCAACTCGGCGAAAGAGTCTAAGCTTTCCCACCTTCGGCATCGACGTGTTAAGAATAGTTGAGCTCAGAATTGCACTGTCCAATACGTCTTGAGACGGTTAGTATCTGTAGCTGTCAATGAGTTATTTTTGGCATCAGTTGGAGGAAGAGATACGTGGAGTCTAGATTAGTCGGAGTATCGGACGAGGGCTACGCATTAGCGTATTCAGGGCATGGTTCTCCCAGAACCACGTGACTAGGTTCTCAATGCTAGTCAATAAATCCCCCTTGCAGCGAGTCACTGGCCGCTGATCAACGTGAGCGATTGGAATGCGGGAGTCATTTCTGAGTTTCGCAAGAACCATGGAAAGGTAGGCGGTAATTTCGAGGGAGCGCCCCTGTTACTTATCAATCACAAGGGAGCGCGGACCGGAAAGCCAAGGACTAACCCCGTTATGTATCTCAAGGACGGCCACCGCTATCTGGTCTTCGCTTCAAAAGGAGGAGCCGACACCAACCCCGACTGGTATCACAACCTCAAAGCCCACCCCGATGTGAAAATCGAAGTCGGAAATGAGACGATCGCCGTACACGCAGAGGAAATAACCGGAGCCGAACGCGACCGAGTGTACAAGAAGCAAGCCTCACTATACCCGCAGTTCGCCCAGTATCAACAAAAGACCAAGAGGACCATCCCTATCGTAGCATTCACACCCAAGACCTGAGGAAAATAGCCAGAACTCAGCGATCTTAGTATCTTCTCATCGGGCCGGTTATCGCAGCTTGCTGTCGAGGAACTCTAATGTCCTCTTCCATGCCAGATCTGCCGCATCCCGGTTGTACTCCACCTGCCTATTCTCTTCGACGAACCAGTGTTTCGTCCCTGGGTAGAAGTGAAACGCTACTTCCTTCCCAGCCCCACGAATCTTCTCTTCGGTGGCACGCACATCACCAATAGGTTCCCACTCATCCTCGGGCGCAAAATGTCCGAGATAGGATGCTCTCGCCTTGGAAAAATCAATCGGGTAAGTTCCATAGAAAACAACAACCGCTCCAACATTTTCTGGTTTCAGCGTGCTAAGTAACAGGGACCATGCTGCGCCCATGGAAAAGCCTACAACGCCAATCCTTCGTCCCGACACCGATGGGAGTGACTGGAGATAGTCTGCGGCGCCCAAGACGAGCTTCTTCACTCTCTCGTCGACTATCTTCGCGTGGAGCTCCTTTGCTTCGGATACAGTCTTTGCCACAGAGCCATCGTGAAGGTCAGGCGCTAATGCGAGAAATCCCTGGGACGCCAGCCTGTTAGCGAAGCTCTTGAAGAAATCATTGAGTCCCCACCAGGCATGGAGGACAAGGATTCCTCCGCGAGGTTTCTCGGGCGACGCCAGGTATCCTTTTCCCTGTCCGCTCTCCGCTTTGAATTCGACCATGCGACTATTCACAGTCATCGAAAATAGACCCGTGAAAGCTTTCGAAGAGAGCAGTCATTAATCTTTGGTCATGGAAAAGAATGGCCGGAATCGATAGTCGCCAGTCTGGCCATCTTGTAGGCTATCATAATCCTCCAAGCGAATAGCAATCCTAGAAAGATCCTCTGGACCAACCCCGCGGTCGAGGACAGGGCAAGTGCTGTTATCGCTAGGTAGCCCACGAGCATCAGTATCGACACGATCGCAACGCGGAGAGACTATGCCGGAGTCTTCGTCCATTTCGGAGCGGTCCTACTGGATCGCCAGAAAAATAGAGGCGCGAACGCGAATACTACGAAGGAGAAAAGTGCGTCGAGACTGTGTGCAATCTGCACGAGCGAAGTCCCCTTGAACGAGCAACCAGGATCACAAGGAAGACCTGCTGCTAGCAAGGTTCCGATCCCGTACAATCCAACGAGGATTGAGGTTGACCGAAAGTGTCTATCATAGACCCCTAATCCAATCGCGAAGATCGCTGTGGGAACTCCAAGAATGGCGAAGTTCAGAGCTTGAAGCTCCATAGTCGGAGCATTCGTTGCTCCCAGCTCGCTGATCGTCTGTGTGAGAGGATTGTACCCCGGGCATAGATAGCTGAGAGCCGTCAAGGTTATCGCAAAAAGGATTGGCCCGACAACTCCTGCCACTGCAGATACGGTAACTAGAGATGTTGTAGCGCAGGCATGACTGGCAATAACGGCCTCAGCCAATTGCCTTGCGTAAGAGGACTTCGCCTGGGACGACCAACATTTCCCTGTACATGTTGAGNGTGTGAAGACTCCCGTGTTTCTTGGAGACTTCATTGAAGCTCGNTGGTGTGAACCCTTCTGACGCGAATAGTGCTTCGGATGGTTTGTTGTCCTCTTCGACGCTAGCAAATACTTCTTTCACGCTGGATGCTTTGAAATGCCGCAGGGCGTCTTCCAGGAGTAGTTTCCCGATCCCCTTCTTTCTGCTTGCCTTCGCAACTGCGATGTAGTACACGTAGCCCACGCCCTCCATCAGCATTTTCAACATGACCAATCCGACAGGCTTGCCTGATGACATCGCGGCCCTGACCAGCTCGATATCTCGAAGGGTCCTCCTCGAATGCATCAGGTACCATCCTTCGAAACTCTCCTCAAGTATCCATTCCAGGCCCGTTCTCTTTCCCTTCGGGACGTCTACGATTCCGAGATTTTCTTGCGCCGTCAAAGGCCGAAAACCAGTTCCGCGTTGAGACGAAGAATCTTCTCCTTGTCTCTCTCATCCACTTCCAACCTCCTCACCAGAGCTAAAGTATCCGTATGCCCCGACACCGGGTAGTCGGTTCCGAAGAGGATCTTCTCGGCGCCTGCCGCAAAGTAGACCGCTTCACTGATTTTCCTGGATACCCACTCCGCATACTTCTCCCTATACGGGCCCCCGGTGATGAGTCCGGATATGTCCGTGTAGACGTTCGGGTGCTTGTAGATCAGCTCCGCCACATCCTCAAACCATGGATTGCCAAAGTGGCAAAGCACGATCGTCAGCTCCTCTCTCTTGTTAGCCAATGCGTCCAAGGTCAACGGGTGAGATCGAGTGAGGTCGCCAGTGCTGAAAGCCGTGTCCCCCGTATGGAAGANCACCGGGAGCCCTTCTGCCTGGGCATAGTCGTAGACTCTGTCGAAGACATGGCTTTCCGCAGATGCCTTCACGTAACCCAGCCTCACCTTGAACGCCTTCACCGCCTTCCTGTTTTCCTCCGCAAGTTTAACTGCACTATTCACCTCTCTAGTAGTGGGCTCTACCGTAATCACGGGCGCGAGCATACCACCGCTCTTCTTGCACAGCCTGATCACTTCGTCGTTTGGAAGGGGCTTGCCTCCTTGCAAAGGCGGACTGAGGAGTAGCCCTCTCACGATCTTGTGCTTTCGCATCGTGCCCAGCAGGTCGTCTAGAGTATACCTCAGCCCGTTACGCTGCGCGAAGCGATTGAGTGCGTCGTCTCGGCGTTCAGACAAATGCACATGGACGTCGATTATTCTTTGCAAACATCTCTCATTCCGCTCCTAAATCCGGATAAGCTTGTTCTTCCATCAGTTCCCAGCTCGGTCCCGGAGACCGCGCCCACATTCCCCAAGAAGAATGTTGGCAGAAGGTCGCTCTAGAGAGGAAGAAAGGCCCGCCAAGCAACCCCGGCCCGATACGCAGCCACGGGTCCTTTAAAGAACCCCTTGTCTGCAGAAAACAGGATTATTTCTTCGGTTTCTTTTTCGCAGTAAGGAAATCCAGTATCGCCTTGTTGGCCATATCGGGTTTCTCGGACAACAGGAAGTGTGTGGTCCCAGGGATGATGCATAATTGCGCTCCCTTGATCGACCTGAACAGCTCCAGCGTGTGTTCTATAGGAATCGCTTCCCTGTCCCCAGCAATCACTAGTGTAGGGGCACTAATCTTCGCCAGTTCTTCCTTTGTGATATTGGGCTCGTTGAGCCAGAGTCTCTTCGTTTTCTCAACGACGACCGGAAAGTGAGCGGGACCGTCAGGTGAAGCCTCATCGTGGCGTTTCACCAGAGGAGACGCAGATTTCCTGAGGGACTCTGGAGTGAGCAATCTTATCCAGTTCAGATCCTCCTTAGACTGAGCATTGGTATCAAAGAGCCCGCCTACAGAGACAAGGCGCATGACCATGTCGGGTCGAGATATGGCGACTAGAAGGGCGACAATCGCCCCGTCACTCCAGCCGACTAGGTTCACCGCTCCCAGTTTCAGCGCTTCAATGAAGTCTACTGTAACCTCAGCCATTGTCTCGAAACTGAAGGGTTCAGAGGTATCCGCAGTATGCCCGTGCCCGGGCCGTTCGAAGGCGATAATCCTGAAATGCTTCGCCAGCTCCGGCGTCTGTGAAGCAAAGTCTTCCACAGTCCCGAACCCTCCATGCAATAAGAGCAAGGGCTCTCCACCCCCTGATGTCTCGTAGTAGACTCGCGAGTTCGTTAACCGGACATACACGGAACTTGCAAAGCTAGCCGTCTAGTTAAGGCAGTGCTCTTGTCGCGGTTGATCGCGAATTCTCTACGCATCTAGTCGCTACTGTTGGACTGGACGCTCACGAAAATGTTGCCTCAAACTGAGCCGCTGAACTGCGTTGCGAGTTCTTTCTCCTTTTCCGGGACTGCGAAGACTTGGTCTTCTTGGGAATCGACTCGCGAATGTCCATCAGCCACATGTCCCAAAGTTTGCTCATGGACACGTCCCTAGCAGTGGAAGGATGAAAGGAAGAGACTGGACCGAAGCGTAGACGGAAACTAATCTGAACCACGTCATAGCCAGTTGCGTAAGGCTAAATCATCTCTTTCTCCCACTCTCGCCTGCCTTGAAACATCAGCAGCCGCCACATTCCAGTGCGAAATCGACGGTGAGGGATCAGTGTAGATGCGGTTGTGGCTGCAAACGTAAAGGGGCAATCGCGAAAGGATTGNACGGTGAAGTCTACCAACTATCGTTCTGCCGACAGTGCGAGGAAACCCACCAGAGGAAGGGGAAATTCCGAACGGTGCCTCTCAGGGATCCGAAAGGTCAGGCAATTTAGGCCGAAGCTCCATCTATCGATAGAACGGAATCGTTTCACTTCTCTATCTGGAACGTGACGTGTGTAACGTCCTTGGATGCAACTGCTTCCCTGATTTTCACATTAACATCCTTGTTTATTCCCAAAAACAGTTGTTCCCCGCCACCGAAAAACACTGGCGAGTAATGGATCGTGAACTCGTCAACTAATCCAGCGTTGAAATATTGCTGAATAACCTTAGCGCCTCCAGCGATCCGAATATCTTTGTTCCCAGCTGCTCTTCGCGCTTGTCCAAGCGCGCTCTCGATACCATCGTTCACGAAGTGGAATGTGGTGCCCCCGGGGCGCACCCAGGGCTTCCGAACCTCGTGGGTGAGGACAAACACTGGTGTATGAAAGGGCGCTTCTTCAGGCCAGAAGAGTTCTCCGCCCTCGAACATCCTCTTCCCCACGATACTCACGCCAGTTCGCTTGAAAGTCTCTTCCAGCATTCGGTTGTCATGACCTGTCTCGCCGCCCTCGCCGAGCTTGAGGTTCTCTCGGAAGAACTTCTGCTGGAACACCCAACCCTGCAGCTTCGACCATAGGCTAAGCCACTGCTTGTACTCCGGATCCGCTGCGTGGGCCATATCCATTCCCTCAGGGGCAATAAAACCGTCGAGTGATGCAGCTATGTCGAAAAACACATTACTCTTCATTTCTCTCTATTCCCTTCCTCCGAATTTTCGTTCGTATATACCTTCCAATCCGGATCTAGCTTACAATCTCGCATGATATTCAGCATGCTCAAGAGTATCATTCTGCGACATACCAGGATTCGAGTATCTCGTTTTTCGAAAATTTCCAAACTCGACAACGTCGAGTCTCGAAAAATATTGCTGGGTGNAACATTCCATATATTCCAACACGCNGCGAAACCTAGTGAAAACAACAATNATGAATCTCAGGAAACTCTCAGTTCTTGCTATCACAGCATTACTACTAACNGGTATCGCCGGGGTATCAGCCATCTNTGGAACGGCAAGAGCAACGACAACATCCACCTCTCTACCTGCGACGTCCCCTAACGGACCTGATCACATCCCTCATCAACAGTGTAGGCGATGACACGTTCTCGATCATAGACCTCACTACTCTTGTCAGTTCGGTAACGTCCCCCACACCGCTCACGACATCTACATCGGCGGCAACGATTCATTACACGCCAATGACCGCCGCGCCCGCGAGCTCAGGAACCTCCACACAACACTACGGACCATACGCAAGCGGCTCAACGGACTCCGGTACTTGCGGAAACGACTGGGCAAATGATCTGTTCGATCGACACTTCACAGTGTTCAGCCAGGACGGTACGTTCTCGATAGTGGAGCAGTTCAAGGACGGTAGCTTTACGACTCCAGCGAGCGATTCTCCACCCACGAACTTCAGCACTGGCGTGTGCGAGGCCTCAACGATTCCTCAGGGTACAGTGAGTAACGGCGTAACGGGCAACTTGCACGGCTACTTCGTCATTCCGCCTTCCCCCGGCGAAATGCAGACCTCTTCGGATCTTCATTGCAATGGGGTCACTCATGTGACGGACCCTAGTTGCGATACTACCACCTTCATCGACACCCACTTCACTCCATGCTACGCAACGGGAACCTGTTCGGTGACCACGTTCTTCTTCCATTATGCAGCTGGAGCACATGGTCTAATCATAAGCGAGTGGAAGAACGCTTCAGTTGATCGCGGCGGAAACCACGGCGACATTCGCAGCGCGAATGTCCCTTAATAGCACCCCACACGAGCATTGACAAACTCCCAATTTTTTTTCTTCTGAGAGGGTCACTCCTACGACTAAGATGCAATTCTCTATACCGCTGCGGGATCGAATCGTCTCCGATCTAGAGGTCAGTTCAGATTAGTCACTTTCATTCCTACGTTGCGCTCGGCCAGCCTATCCAATACGAACTGGAAAAGCCTCGGGTTCTGAGCAATTCTTTCAGGTGTAACTATTCCGGTTTCTTTGATCTTTCCGGCTCCCACGAGTAGGGCGACTGAGGTGCATGGGTAGGCTGTGGTCCGAGCCATTGCCGAGACCTCTGATTTGCGATTGTAATGGTCCAGAAGCTGGTATCGTAGATGAGTTTTCTTCCCCCCGGACAGGCCCTTCACGTCAACCCTGAAGGCCAGAAAATCCTCAGGAGAACCACGTGACATTGCCCCCCGCAGGAGCTCTATCGTCAACTGTCGAGGCTCCACCTCATCAACGCCAATCTTGACCGGGTTACGTTCGAAGAAGCCCAGGATTCTAAGCGTTTGCATCATGTCCGCGTGCCCAGGATATCTGAGCGTGAACTCGTGCATCTCTCTAGTTTTCGGATAGCTTTTCGGAAGAGACCCAAGACCGTCAGTCAGAAAATACTCCAATTTCCCAACTCCGGGAAAACTCGTGAGCCCGCGCCCGGACAACGCCTCAACCTTCTTCCGCTCACCCTCCTCGATAACCTGCACCGGTCGCGAGTACTCGTTCACCACATCCTCAAGAGAGAAAACAATCCTATAATTCAAGGGAGGTTGAGGCTTCTCCGGAAGACCACCTACAAAGATCTCCACCGAGTCCATTCTCTCCATCCTCCTCGACGCATCGCCAACGCACATGTTCGTGAAACCGGGAGCTACACCACACTGAGGAACAACGCGACAACCAGCATCTTTCGCCCTCCGCTGAAGGAGGAAGGCATCCCGCGGTGTATAGGAGATGTCAACGGTATCTTTACCTGATTTGACCGTTTCAGTCATCAAATCAAAACCAAGACGACCTGGCAAGGCACCGCACACAAGGTCGACCTTTTCCAGAAGATTATGAAACTGCGTCTTCTGCAATATGCTCAGCCTAACTGTCTGGAGCTTTATAGGGACCCGTTTCCTCAATTGCTTCAAGTTCTGAGAGCTCGCATCTATCGCAACAACAGAATCAACCTCGTTCGATCCCGCCAGGTCTCGCACGATCTCTGAGCCCACTTTTCCGCACCCCACAACAAGAATTTTCATGACTGACTTCCGAAACTGATTCCGCAAGATAAAATAGTTCACTACGGCCTGAAGCTACGGAGNGCACCGGATAGATGGCAGGCGGTTGAAGGGGTTGGGTCAGTTTCTCTATCGGATCCAGCCTGTACGTCATGATATGCTAACGGGTGGTTCCACTGATTTTGAATCGCGTATCGTTTCTGAACATTTCAATTACTTGAAACAGCTTACCAGCGATGGTGTGGTNATTCTCNCTGGACGTACCCAAAACACGGATAATGGCAGTTTTGGGATTGTGCTGTTNAACGCGGAAACCGTTGAGGNTGCGCGCGAGATCATGCTGAATGATCCTGCTGTGAAGAACAAGGTATTCAGGGCAGAACTGTTCCCTTACAAAATGGCCCTGTTCGGCCCTGACAACGCCAGATAGGGGTTAGGAGAATATCGCCTTGACTGCGTCCGCAGCGACGCGGGGGAGAAGGGTCGCCACGTTTCTCTTCTTGAGCATTTTCATGATAATCTTGCCCTGAAAGTCCATATCCCCTTCCGCCTCGATCTCGACAACATTGTCCCGCAAGACTGAGAACAATCGATCGAGAGTCTCATCGGATAGACTTGCAAATAATTTCCGTGCTAGACNCATCTTTCGCAGGTCTGACCCGAATTTCTCTCTCCACTGCGTGTCATAGTTTCTCAGGAACTGTTCAGCCTCTGTTCCATTGTGGTTTGCAGCAGATGCCGCGGCTATTCCTCCAAGCTTTCCACAATAACCNCCGATAACAATGCCACCACCAGTCGTCTGCTTTACCTGTCCAGCCGCGTCTCCAACCATAATGAAGCCAGGAGACCAACATCTTGCCACTGGCCCGGAGACCAGGACTGATCCCGATTTGGTCGCATCGATAGTCGACCTTGGCCATTGCTCCTTGACAAGGTCATCCAGAAATTTCTTGACATTACCCTTTTTCGAGGCAAGGCCCACTCTTGCGCTGTTCTTCCCGGTCGGGATGCTCCATGCGAAGAATCCGGGGGCTCTCTTGGATCCGAAGAAGAGCTCAACCAGATCACCCTGCTCCTTCATCTCGACAAGCTCGTATTGCAGACCNGGCAGGATTTGCGCCCAATCCGGGGCCTGAAGACCAGCCTGCTCCGGCAGCCTGCTCCCTGCACCACTCGCGTCAATGACGACTTTACTCGCAACCTTCGACCCATCCGCTAGCGTTAGAGAATCCTCATCAGCTCTCCTNTCGAATTTGGACGCNCGAGTCTTCGNTCGAAGCTCCACTCCCTCCGCAACGGCCCGCTTCGCAAGAAACTGGTCCAATTTCATCCTGTTCAGAATAAGCGCAACAGGATCTTTCTTCCGAACCTCTATCGATTCACCATGAGGTGGAAAGAACCTCGCTCCATGGATCAGCTTCTGGCTGAAACTCGAGTGCGCTTCTAAGCCCAGAAGTTCCAATCCCGAGAGACTCACGACACCAGAACAATGGCTAGGCAAACCAACCTGCGGATGTTCTTCCAGAAGCAGAACCCGGGCGTTCTTCTTCGCCGCTTCTAGCGCNGCCTCGCATCCAGAAACTCCCGCTCCGACAGTAACGATATCGTAGTGATCGGAGGGGCTTCCCAATGGGAAGATCAGACTTCGAACTCTATTCTAAGCGTNAGACTCTTCAGTTCTCGCGCGAGCTTCTTAACAACTTCAAAATCAACAGGATTCCGCCACGGCCTTCGACCATTCAGGATAACCTTGGTCTCCCGGCTGCCATCTGGCAGCCAGATTGTGTTGATTGTTAGGATCGAGAATGGNATGAAAAGTCCTTCAAGAAAGTCTCTATCATCTCCNCCTTGGCTGAGGACCTTCACCCGTCTACCGACACGGTCACCTAGATTCTTGGCCAGCTTGGCACCGCTCGCAAGAAACGTGTCCATCCCTCTTCGGTCGACCATGAGCGCCATGATATCGCCCGCTTCGACAGCCTTGTGGAAGGTAACGTTCTGGAGGGTCGGATTCTCTTTCTCCAGCTCAGTAATACTCCGAATAACCCGGATATCTAGGTCGGTAATTTGACCTTTTTTCACCTTCTCTTCGCATCGAGAGCAAAAGATTCCGCTCTTGACACAGAAACTGTCAAGGATAGTCTTTACCATTAATACCCGAACCTGTCCCGACAGAGTGGTAGGGTCTTGTCT
>JGI25382J43887_10000115_pt1 | contig 19552 bp, 19 predicted proteins | sample GraSoi013_1_40cm_3_FD_43887 | JGI IMG/M metagenome (IMG submission 43887) | reverse complement strand
GAAAAGAACATGTGGGCGTTCGCCAGGGCCGCGCTGGAGCTGCTGGAGACCTCGCTGCGCAAACCGTAGGAACGCGCGCGTCGTCTTCAGCGCGACACGAATAGGCCTCCTGCCGCGTCAGATGCGGGTAGCGCTGGGTGATGAAATCGAGCGTCTCGCGCACGGCGATCTTCATCGCCTCGTCCAGATTCTCGTGGAGTCCCATGACGATCCAATGGCCTCGTAGGTCTGCTGGGCGGCGACCGGCGGCCCCGTCCACGACAACACGGCCAACGCCGTCGCCGCCAGCAGGATCTCCTTGGCCTTCACTATTTCCCNTCGAGTTCCGCGAGCGCNGGGTAGTCAGCGGTCGACCCGTGGCCGCCCGCGAACTTGAGCGGNGTGATGCCGGCCTTCTTCACCCCGGCGACGACCGCGGCCAGCGGCGGCGTGAGCTTGGGCGGGAGCGGGTCGCGGCCAGGGCTCCAGAGGTCGGTGACGAAGCCCAGCCGGGCATCGGGCACGTAGCCGATCACCAGGCCGGTCGAGTGCGGGTTCTCGATGAGGTACACGCCGACCTCGCGCCGGCCGTCGGTCAGCACCTGCTTGTCAGCCACTTCGACGATCGGCGTCCCGCTCAGATCGCGCGCCGGCAGGTCGGGATTCCGCCGGGCCGGCGTCGCCAGCACGCGACGGAAGTGCTCGCCGTTGCCCTTGCCCACGACGATGGTGGCGCCCTGGGCGGCGTAGGCCCGGAGACCACCCGTGTGGTCCATGTGGTGGTGGGTGAGGACGAGATACTTCACCGGCTTGGCGCCGAACTGCTGGCGGGCGGCGTTGAGCGTCCAGTTCGACTGCCAGTCGGAGACCGGCGCGTCGAACACGATCAGGTGGTCGCTCATCTCGACGATCAGGGCGTTGTGCGTACCGCCGACGACGTGCTGGATACCCGGCCCCACCTCCACGAGCCTGAGCCCCGACGTCGCCCGCGCGTCATAGCTCGGGTTCTCGGAGTCCAGGTAGGTGCCGATGAACTGGCGCCGGATCACCCACTGATACGGCACGGCGCCGGTCGCGGGCTTCGGCGCCGAGGCCTTCAATGCAGCCGGAATCGTGAGGCGCTCGGCGGAGACCGGCACATTGATCTTGACGTCGGTGATCTTGATCTCAGCGACGGGGCGGCCATTCAGCTCGTACTTCCGGCTGGTGGCGACACGGCGCCCGTCCATCATCTGCCAGTCGGACAGCACGAGGTCGTAGGTCACGTCGCCCCAGACATTGTCGTAGTCGAGCGTGCGGATGCGGGCGGGCAGCCCCGTCTGCCGATCGAACAGGACCGTGAACGTCTGGTCACCCGCACGGTAGGTGACGGCCGGGTAAGCCACGCCACCGACCGTCACGTCCTCGGCGGCCGACACGCGGTCGGGATTCTGGAACATCTCGCGCAGCAGCGGGTTCGGGTTGCGGCGTAGCTCGCGCTGGGTGGCGGCCAGCCGTAGCCCCGACATCGCGTGGGCCGGCGGGTGGGATTCGAGACTTTGCTTGTTGCGCGCGGTGGCGTCGATGCCGGCGACGTAGCCCGCGTCCGGCGTGACGATCTCGCTGAACGTGTACGTGCGGGTCGCGGGATAGACGTAGTTGCGCACCCAGTCGATGCGAGTGGCCTGGGCGCCGCGGTCGGTGACCATCTCGAACGTCGAGTCGTTGGCCAGACGCATCTCACCGCCGGCGACGATCGACTGCTCGGGCTCCCACTGGCGGACCGTCCCTTTCACCGTCGCCGTCTTGACGGCGGTCAGGGCGTCCGCGCCCCCTATCGCCTGGACGGCCCGGCTCACCAGATCCTGGCTGCGCTGCGTCGTCGTCGCGCAGGCCACCACGAGGGCCGACACGGCAAGTATCGACATGACACGCTTCATAGTTCCTCCTTGTGCCACCGCCCGGATGCCCGCACGGTACGGATCGGCCTGCCCGGTGTCAAGCCACCCGCTCCCGGCCAAAAAGGGCTATGATCCACGGCAGCGCGATCGGCCCAATCAGAAACGGGAGGAAGCTACCGATGCGAACGAGACCCTTCTTGCTCATGGTCGCCGCCAGCCTGGCCGTCATCCTCTTTCACCCGGGCCCCAACGCCCTCCCGGCCGACGCCCAGACCTCCGACGCGCTGACCGGGCAGGTCACCTCCGCGGAGGAAGGCCCCATGGAGGGGGTGCTGGTCNGCGCCAAGAAAGCCGGCTCCACGCTCACGGTCACCGTGGTCAGCGATCAGCAAGGCCGGTATCGTTTCCCCCGGGCGAAATTGGAACCGGGCCAGTACTCCCTCCGGATCCGGGCGGTGGGCTACGAGCTGAACGGCCGGGCCGCGGCGGACATCACCCCGCAAAACACGGCCACCGCCGATCTCAAGCTCCGCAAGACGCAAAATCTCGCCTTCCAGCTCACGAATGCGGAATGGATCGCCAGCGTTCCCGGGACCGATCAGCAGAAGACCTCGCTGCTGAACTGCCTGGGCTGTCACACCCTGGAGCGTGTCGTACGGTCTTCGTACGATGCGACCGGATTCATGCAGATCCTCCAACGCATGGCCACCTATGCCAACCAGAGCACGCCTTTGCACCCCCAGCGACGTCTGGCCGAGCGCGCGCTCGAGCAGCGCGGCGAGGAGCGGCAGCAGGCCCAGCGGCAGCAGGCCGAATTCCTGAGCGCTATCAATTTGAGCTCGTCGTCCACGTGGGAGTTCCCNCTCAAGACGCTCCCCCGCCCCCAGGGCCGGGCCACNCGCGTCGTGGTCACGGAGTACGACCTGCCGCGGCCGACGATCGAGCCGCATGACGTGATCGTGGATTCGGACGGGATGGCCTGGTACGGCAACTTCGGGGAACAGACGATCGGAAGGCTCGATCCGAAAACGGCCAGGGTCACGGAATACCCGGTACCCGAGCTCAAGCGGGGCTGGCCGACCGGTATGCTGTCTCTGCGACCCGACCGAGAGGGCAGCCTGTGGCTCGGCCTGATGTACCAGGGGGCTGTCGCCAAGTTCGACCGGAAGACCGAGAAATTCCAGATCTGGAGCCTGCCCCCGGAACTGAACAAGGACAACACCCAGATCAACATGACGAGCCCGCTGCACTACGCAGTGGACGGCAAGCTCTGGACGCAGAACAACGGGATCGCCGCCGTGCACCGCCTGGACCTCGCGTCCGGCAAGTTCGAGACCTTCGAGCCGTTCAAGGGCTCGACCAAGACGCACAACATCTACGATGTCATCGCCGACTCCCAGAACAACGTGTACTTCACCGAGTTCGCCAACGAGCACATCGGACGGATCGATGCCAAGAGCGGGACGATCATCCTCTATCCGACGCCGACGCCCCGCTCGGCGCCACGCCGCGGGATGATGGACGCCCAGGACCGCCTCTGGTTCGCGGAGTACCGGGGGAACCGGATCGCGATGTTCGACACCCGGGCCGAGCGCTTCCAGGAGTGGGTGGCGCCGACGGCGTGGTCGGCCCCCTACGATGTCGCCGTGGACAAGAACGGCGAAGCCTGGACCGGGTCGATGGTCAGCGACCGCATCCTCCGGCTCGATCCCAAGACCGGCCAGTGGACCGAATATCTCCTGCCCAGGTCGACGAACATCAGGAGAGTGTTCGTGGACAACTCGACGACGCCGGTCACGTTCTGGGTGGGCAGCAACCACGGCGCCTCCATCATCAAGCTGGAGCCGCTGGATTAGGTCACAGGCCCTGATTTCACGCAACAGGGGGGCGTCATGAAACACTCTGCCGCCACGGCGATTGGCATTCTCATGGCCTTGGCCACGTGCACCGCGCGCGCGGATACCGTCATCGACTGGAACCAGACCGCGATGGAGGTCGTCACGGCTGCGAAGACGGGGGTCAATCCTCGGGCGCGCACCTTGGCCATGGTGCATGTCGCGATGTCCGACGCGATCAATTCGGTGCAAGGCCGGTACACGCGCTACATCANGACGATTCCCGCCGTGCCCGGGGCGTCGGCCGAGGCCGCCGCCGCCGCGGCGGCGCGGCAAATCCTGGTCCAGCTCTATCCCAGCCAGAAGTCCATGATCGATCGGGCGTACGCGGCATCGGTCAAGGCCATCCCCGACGGTGCGGCGAAGAGCGAAGGCGTCGCGCTGGGTGAGCAGGTCGCCGCTGCGGTCCTGGCTGATCGCTCGGCCGACGGTACCGACGTCGCCGACACGTACCGGCCGTTCACCCGCCCCGGTGTCTGGGTGCCGACGACGCCGCCCTCGTTCGAGGAGTACGCCCGAGCGAAACCATGGGTGCTGAAGAGCGCCGACCAGTTCCGGCCCGGTCCGCCACCGCAATTGTCCAGCCCGCTCTACGCCCGCGACTACAACGAGACCAAGAACCTGGGCGGCGCCAAGAGCACCGCACGTACACCCGCGCAGACCGAGGCGGTGAAGTTCTGGGGCACAGCCAATTTCGGTCCGGCGTGGCAAGCGGTNGCGCGCCAGCTCTCGGCGGCGAAGGGACTCGCCCTGGCCGAGAATGCGCGCCTGTTCGCGCTACTGAACATGGGCAGCGCGAACTCCTTCATCAGCGACTGGGATGCCAAATTCACCTATAACTTCTGGCGGCCGGTCACCGCGATCCGCAACGGCGACATGGACGGCAACGACGCCACCGAACGCGATCCCAGCTGGACCCCGTTGAACGCGACACCGATGCATCCGGAATACCCGTCGCAGGCGGCGATCAGCGCCGGGGTAGTGGTCACAGTCCTGGAATCGGTGTTTGGGCCCAAGCCGGCCATCCGCTTCACGGCGACCGATATCACGGACCCGAAGCTGACGCGGCAGTTCGACAGCATCGCGGAGATGGACGCGGAGCAGAGAANTGTGCGCGTGTGGGGCGGCGTTCACTTCAGAAATTCGCTGGACGTCGGCTATGACATGGGGAAGAAGATCGCTACTTATCTGATCGACAACGCGTTCAAGCCGACGCGTTGACGGCAACGACGCGCCGACTTGGCCGGGGTTGGCCCGGCGCGTCGTAGGTGGAAGGCTCGGGCTGCGCTTCGGAGCGGATCTCGTCAGCCGGCCGGCGACTCATCGGGCCGCTCGGTCGCGTTTTCGCTCCCCCCTCGCCTCCTGAGGACGGAGTGTCACACGTCCATCAGAGGCTACGGCGCTGCGCCTCCCCGACGGTGTTGGCCGACGACGATGTGCTGTTAGACGTTCCTGATGTTGTCGCGCAGAGCTCTGCGATGAACGAACAGGAACCAAGCGTGTGGCTCCCCGGACCACACTGCTTTCCTGGCGCGACGATCGATGAGGTCACGCGATCATATGCGCTCTTCCTTGAGGGGGCGGACGTTACGGCCTCCTCCGACTGAATGAGCTGAGATGGACGCGGCCCGGCACCAGGAGACCGTGCGTCGCGAGTTCGGCAAGCAGGCTCGTCATTTCGCCGAGGCCGGGCTCACGCTCTCGAACGAGGACTACCTGCGCTGGATGGTCGACGTGCTCGCCCCCGCGCCGCACTGGCAGGTCCTCGACGTCGCCACCGGCACCGGCCACCTCGCCCGCGCGCTGGCGCCCCGCGTGCGGCGAGTGACGGCAGTGGACCTCACCCCCGCGATGCTGGCGGAGGGCCGGCGCCTGGCGGGCGAGGCCGGGCTCACCAATGTCGCCTTCGCGGAGGGCGCCGCCGAGCGCCTGCCCTGTGGCGACGCTACCTTCGACCTCGTAGCCACGCGCTTCTCGCTCCACCACATGCTCGACCCGCGGGGGGCCGTCGGCGAGATGGCCCGAGTCGCCCGGCCGGGCGGCGTCGTGGCCGTCATCGACCTCGTCTCGCCCGACGACCCCGCGCTGGCCGCGCGCTACAACGAGGTCGAGCGGCGGCGCGATCCCTCCCACATGCGCGCGCTCACGCTCGCCGAGCTGACGGCAACGCTCGAGGCCGCCGGGCTGACGATCTCGCAGACGCTCACGCGAGATGTCGAGGCCATCGTCGAGCGCTGGCTCGAGATGACCCACGCGCCGCCCGACGCGCGCCGGACGATCGTGGAGGCACTCACCGCCGAGCTCGCCGGCGGCCCGCCGACCGGCNTGCGCCCGTTCCGGCGCGACGGCGAGCTGCGCTTCCTCCACGCCTGGGCGATCCTGCTCGGACGCCGGTAGCGGTCGGTCGGCGATCGGCCAGACTCGCCGACACACTCGCCGAACCCGCCACGGTTCGAGCGCCGGCTTTGCCGGCGCAACCTATCCCGGGGGGGAGGAGGTTTCGGAAGGGGGGCGAAGCCCCCCTCCGAGTCTGCTAGCGCGGGTCAGGCCAGCCACAGCTCGTACGCGTCTCAGCGGCCGGCCCGCGAGCTTCCCAGGTAGCTCCGCTGGACCTCGGGATTCGCGAGGAGCCGGTCGCTGGTGTCGGACAGGACGATGCGGCCGGTCTCGAGCACGTACCCCCGGTCGGCCAGCGTGAGGGCCAGGCGCGCGTTCTGCTCAACCAGGAGAATGGTGATCCCGCTCCGCTTCAGCTCCGTCACGACGCGGGCCACCTCTTCCACGAGGAGCGGCGCGAGGCCCAGGGACGGCTCGTCCAGGAGGAGCAGCCGCGGGCCGGCCATCAGGGCCCGGCCGACCGCGAGCATCTGCTGCTCACCGCCGCTGAGCGTGCTGCCGAGCTGACGGCGCCGCTCGCGCAGGCGGGGAAAGAGGGTGTAGACGCGCTCGAAGCCCTGGGCGACCCGCGCCCGGTCCCGCACGAGATAGGCGCCCACCCGGAGATTTTCTTCCACGGTCAGCTCGGGAAAGATGCGCCGGCCCTCGGGGACCTGGACGATCCCGCGGGCCACGATGGCCTCGGGCGGCACCCTGTGGATGGGATGGCCTTCGAAGCGAATGGACCCGGCGGTCGGGCGGAGCAGCCCGGAGATCGACCGGATCGTCGTCGTCTTGCCGGCGCCGTTCGCCCCGATGAGGGTCACCAGCTCCCCCGCGCTCACCCGCAGAGAGACGCTTCGCAGCGCCTGGATGGAACCGTAGGCGACGTCGACGCTGTCAAGCTCCAGCACGCGCGTACGTCCCCAGATAGGCCTCGACGACCGCGGGGTTCGCCTGGATCTCGCCCGGAGTCCCCTCGGCGAGGTTCTGGCCGTAGTTGAGCACCGTGATGCGGTCGCAGGCCTCCATGATGAGATCCATGCGGTGCTCGATGACCAGGAGCGTGATGTTCTGGCGGTGCAGCCGGCGGATGAGGCCGAGCAGATGGTCGCACTCGGCCGGGTTCATGCCGGCCGCCGGCTCGTCCAGCAGCATCAGCTTCGGCCCGGCCACGAGCGCGCGGGCGATCTCCAGAAGGCGCTGCTGGCCGTAGGCCAGGGCCCGCGCGGGCAGATCCGGGCCTGCCTGCAGGCCCACGAACGCCAGAGCCTCGCGCGCTCGCGTGAGCGTCTCGTTCTCCTCGCGGGCGGCTCGCCGCGTCCCCAGCAGCGCATCCCACGCCTCCGCGCGGGTGTGGGCGTGGTAGCCCACTGCCACGTTCTCGACCACGCTCATCTCGGGGAAGAGGCGGAGCGTCTGAAACGTCCGGCGGACGCCGAGCCGGGCGATCCGGTGGGGGGCGCTGCCGGCGACCTCGTGGCCGGCGAAGCGGATGGATCCTGCCGTCGGCCGCAGCACGCCGCTGAGCACATTGACCAGCGTCGTCTTGCCCGCTCCGTTAGGGCCGATCAGACCGCGCACCTCGCCCGGTGCGATGGCGAGGCTGATGGCGTCCAGCGCGGCCAGGCCGCCGAAGCGCTTGGTGACGCCTTGCGCGAGCAGGACGGGTTCGTCACCCATCGCTCGGCTCCGGCGCCGGCCGCCGCGCCGCCGCCGCCAGCTTCGCCGGCAAGCCGCGCAGCCCCTCGGCGCCCAGCGCCATGAAGACCACCAGCAGCGCCCCGAACAGGATCAGGCGGTACTCCTTGAANGCTCTCAGATACTCCGACGCGAAGATGATGATCATGGCGCCGACGATGGCTCCTTCGAGGCTGCGCAGTCCGCCCACCACGACCATGACCAGGATGTTGATCGACTCGGTCAGCGTGAAGTCGTTGGGGTTGAGGTAGCGGTTCAGATGCGCGAAGAGTCCTCCCGCCAGCCCCGCCGTGAAGGCGGCGATCACGAAGACCTTGCTCTTGTACCGCACGGGGTTGATGCCGGAGGTCACCGCCGCCTCTTCGCTCTGGCGGATGGCCTCCAGAGCCCGTCCGAAGCGTGAGCGGGTCAGGCGGCGAAAGGCCAGATACGTCGCGGCAGTCACCGCCAGGCCGAGGTAGTAGAAGCGGAACTCGGTGTCGAAGACCAGCAGGCCGAGGCGAAAGGGCGGGATCTTCATCATCCCGAACGGCCCCTCGGTCAGCCACTCCTCGTTGAGGATCACGGCGTGGACGATGACGCCGAAGCCGAGGGTGGCGACGGCGAGCTCGTTGCCCCGCAGCCGGAGGACCGGCACCAGCGTCAGCGCCAGCAGGGCCGCGACCACGGCGCCCGCCAGGAAGGCCGCCTCCACCGGCACGCCCAGCTTCCTGGCCAGGATCGCGGAGGTGTAGGCCCCGGTGCCGTAGAAGGCGGCGTGCCCCAGGGAGAGCTGGCCCGCCGATCCGACCAGCAGCTGCAGCCCGAGGGCCAGCACCGCATAGACGAGCCCGAGGTCGACCACGCGCAGGAAATAACGCTGGGGCAGCAGCCAGGGAATCGCGAGGAGGAGGACGACCAGGGCGAGCACAAGAAGGGGGCGGCGCCCGCGCGCGAGGCCGCCCATGCCGGCCTCAGGCCCGCGCGCGGCGGCCGAAGAGGCCGGAGGGAGCCACCAGCAGGATGGCGATCATGACCGCGTAGCCGAGCGCGTCCTTGTAGCCGGAGGAGATGAAGAGCGCGCCGAAGGTCTCGATGACGCCGAAGAGAATGCCCCCCACCATGGCGCCCGGCATGCTGCCCAGACCGCCCAGCGTGGCGGCGACGAAGGCCTTGATCCCGATGACCTCGCCCATGTTGAAGCTGGCGAAGATGATGGGGCCGAGCAGCGCGCCGGCGGCGCCGCCCATNGCGCCGCTGATGGCGAAGGTGTACCGGATCATCCGGTCGATGTCGATGCCCATGAGCCGCGCCGCTTCTGGATCCTGGGCGGCGGCCCGCATGGCGACGCCGGTGAGGCTGCGGGCGAAGAAGATCTGCAGCCCCACCATGAGGAGCCCGCCGACGACCAGCGGGGCCAGGAACTGCGGCGGGATGCGGACCGGTCCGAGCAGCAGCGCATCCGAACCATAGATGCGCGGATAGCGGATCGGCTCGGCGCCCCAGATCAGGATGGCGGCGTTGGAGAGAAGGATCGAGACGCCGAGCGTGGCGATGATGAGGTTGATGACGGGCACGTTCCGGCGCCGGACCGGCCGGTACGCGAAGGTGTCGAGGCCGAGCGACAGGGCGGCGCAGAGCGCCATGATGAGCGGGATGGCGGCCAGGTAGGGGATGTGGAGCACGCTCACCAGCGTGACGCCGGCGAGCGCGCCCACCATCATCACCTCGCCCTGGGCGAAGTGCAGCAGGTTCATCGCCCGGATCAGCATGTTGTAGCCGAGGGCGATGAGGCTGTAGATGCAGCCCATGGCGATGCCGCCGATGAGCGGATCGAGGATCATCGGCTACGGCATGGCCGCGATGAGATCGATCTCCACCAGGCATCCGGGCACCAGCAGGCCTGTGGTGCCCACGGTGGTGCGCGGCGGCGGCGTGGAAAAGAACTCCTTCCACACCTCGTCGAAGCCGCCGAAGTTTTTGAGATCCGTGTGAAACACCTGCGCCTTCACGACGTGGTCCAGCGAGGTGCCGGCCGCCTTGAAGGTCCGGGCGAGGTTCTCGAGGACATACCGCGTCTGGCGCTTGATGCCCGAGCCGTAGAAGGGGAACGCCGCATCCACGCGCGCCGGGGGCGGCACGCCGGTCGTGTAGTCGCTGGCGATCTGGCCCGCCGCGAACACCAGGTCCCCCACCCGCGTGGCCGGCGTGTAGTGCGCCAGCGGCTTCGGGATGTCGGCGACGGCGATCTGCTGCGTCCGGGCCGAGGGCAACGCGGCGATCACGTCGATCTCGACCAGCGTGTCCTTCACCAGCAGGCCGGTGGTCCCCACGGTGGTGCGCGGCGGCGGCGTGGGGAAGAACTCGCGCCACACCTCGTCGAAACCGTAGAAGTTTTCCAGGTTCGTGTGGAACGCCTGCGCCTTCACGACGTGCTCCACCGAGGTGCCGGCCGCCTTGAGGGTCCTGACCAGGTTCTCCAGCACGTAGCGCGTCTGGCGCTTGATGTCCGAGCCGTAGAAGGGAAACGCCGGATCCACGCGGGCCTCGCGGGGCACGCCGGTCTTGAAGTCGCTGGCGAGCTGACCGGCCGCGAAGACCAGGTCGCCCACCGCGACGGCCTCCGAGTAGGCGGCCAGGGGCCGCGGGCCGTCCGACTTGACGACGCGGCCGGGCGCGTTGGGGACGGTCGCGATCAGGTCGATCTCCACGAGGCAGCCGGGAACCAGGAGCCCCGTCGTGCCGATGGTCGTGCGCGGCGGCGGCGTGGGGAAGAACTCCTTCCACACCTCGTCGAAGGCGCCGAAGTTCATCAGATCCGTGTGGAACACCTGCGCCTTCACCACGTGGTCCAGCGAGGTGCCGGCGGCCTTGAACGTCTGGGCGAGGTTTTCCAGGATGTAGCGCGTCTGCTTCTTGATCGCGGAGCCGTAGTACGGGAAGGCGGGATCGAGGCGGGCCTCGGGGGCCACGCCCTGCTTGAAGTCGCTGGCCAGCTGGCCGGCGGCGAAGATCAGATGGCCGGCTCGGGCGGCCGGCGTGTAGTTGGCCAGCGGCTTCGGGATATCGGGCACGGAAATGTCGACTCTGGGCACGTGAGCTCTCCTCTCGCGCTACTTGCGGGCGTCGGTCTCCTTGCCGTTCACGACCTTGACCACGTGGGTGACGAAGGTCGGGTCCCCGTTCTTGTCGAACCGGATGCGGCCGCGGCTGCCTTCCAGGTCGGTCGCGGCCATGGCCGCGCGGATCTTCTCCCGGTCCAGGCTCCCGGCCCGCTTGATGGCGTCGACCACGACCAGCGCCGCGTCGTACGCCTCCGAGTGCGTGTAGTCGGGATCCTTGCCGTACTTGGCGCGCATCTTCTCCACGAGCTTGCGGGCCACCGGCAGGTGGCTGCTGGTGGCGGGGCTGAAGTGTGTCGCATAGTAGTTACCGTCCACGGCGTCCCCGCCCAGCTCGATGTACTTGGGATGGGCGTTGCCGTCGGCCCCGAACACCGGAATCGTCACGCCCGCCTGCTTCAGCCCCTTGGCGATCAGGGCCCCTTCGTGGTAACGCGACCAGTCGAGGATGGCGTCGGCGTTGGCGGCGCGGATCTTGGTGATCTGCGCCGTGTAGTCCACGTCGCCCCGGACGTACTTCTCCTCCACGACGATCTGGATCCCGTGCTTCTTGGCGGCCTCCGTGAACCCGGTGACGCCACCGCGGCCGAAGTCGTCGTTCACGTAGATGGCGGCCATGCGCTTGATCTTGGGAAACTTCTCGGCGATGAAATCGGCCAGGTCGGCGGTGAGCTTCACGTCGGGCACGGCCGAGCGGAAGATCCACGGGTTGCCCTGCAGCGTGATGCGGGCCGCCGTGCTGGCCACCATGATCTGCGGCACCTTCTCTTCACCGGTCACCTGGGAGGCCGCCATGCTGGTGGGGCTGCTGATGCCGCCGATGATCAGCGTCACCTGGTCCGCCGTGGTGAAGCGCTTGACGATGCTCACCGCCTGCTCGGGCTTGCCGGCATCGTCGCCGTAGAGGACCTGGATCTTGCGCCCCAGGAGGCCGCCGCTGGCGTTGACCTCGTCCATCACCAGATCGATGCCTTCGCGCATGCTCTGGCCGCTGCCCGCCGCGCCGCCCGTCATCGGGCCGAACGCGCCGATCTTGATGACCTCCTGGGAGAGCGCCCGGCCGGGGCCCGCCGCGACGAGGCCCGCCAGCAGCACGATCGTCACCCACGATCTCTTCATCGACTATCCCTCCTGGCTCGATGCCACCGAATGGGCCGTGAGGATAGCCGGTTTGCCGCAGCATTTCCAGCGCGGTGTATAATCCGGCGCCATCGTGACGGCGTGAAGGAGGGGATGATGGGAAACGACACCAAGCACAGCCGGCGGAGCTTTCTTGGCAAGAGCGCGGTGATCGCCGGCACGGCGCTGGCCGGCGCCGGCGTCGNCGGCCGCGCCGGCGCCGAGCCGCTCCCAATCCCGCCCACGGCGCAGCAGCCGGGCCGCCCGATCCCGGCGACGGCCTACGGAACGCCTTCGAAGTTCGAGAGCCACGTCGTCCGCCGCCGCACCGACGTGTTCGTCAACCGCCAGAACTGGTCGGACTGGAGCATGACGCCGCTCCAGCACCAGCACGGGATCGTGACGCCCACCGGCCTGATCTTCGAGCGGCATCACGCCGGCATCCCCGACATCGATCCCGCGATGCACAAGCTCGTGATCCACGGCCTGGTGAAGCAGCCGCTGGTGNTCAGCATGAGCGATCTCANGCGGTACCCCTCGGTGTCGAAGTTCCACTTCCTGGAGTGCTCCGGCAACACGCTGGCGGACTGGACGAAGGCGGCCTCGACCACCGTGCAGCAGACGCACGGCCTGCTCTCGTGCGCGCAGTGGACCGGCCTCCCGGTCTCCTGGCTGCTCGACGAGGCGGGCCTCGGGCCCGGAGCCACGTGGGTGCTGTTCGAGGGCGCCGACGGCTCGAACCACACGCGCTCGATCCCGCTCGACAAGGTGATGGACGACGCGCTGCTGGTGTACGCCCAGAACGGCGAGATGCTGCGGCCGGAGCAAGGGTATCCGCTGCGCGTCTTCATCCCCGGCTGGGAAGGGAACGTGTCGGTGAAGTGGCTCCGGCGCATCAAGGTGGGCGACCAGCCCTGGCACTTCCGGAGCGAGACCGCCCGGTACACCGACCCGATGCCGGACGGCAAGTGGCGACAGTTCAGCTTCCTCATGGAGTGCAAGTCGGTCATCACCCGCCCTTCGGGCGGCATGAAGCTCGAGCGCCCGGGCCTGCACGAGATCCAGGGATTCGCCTGGTCGGGGCGGGGTCGGATCACCGCCGTCGACGTGTCGGTGGACGGCGGGAAGAACTGGCAGCCGGCGACGCTCGAGGAGCCGGTGATCGACAAGTGCCTCACGCGCTTCCGCCACCGCTGGAGCTGGGATGGCCGGCCGGCGGTCATCCAGAGCCGCGCCGTGGACTCGACCGGCTACGTTCAGCCGACGGTGCCGGACATCATGAAGGCGCGGGCCATCGCGGGGTTCGTCCAGCACCACAACGGGATCTTCCCGTGGTCGGTGAGCCCCAGCGGGGAGGTGCGCAATGCGATCGCGTGAGCTCGTCCTCGCGGTGGCGGTCGCGCTGATCGTGGCGGCCTGCGCGGCCCCGACAGCGTCGCGCCTGCCCGAGCGCCCGCGCGTCGGCTTCGGACAGCCGATCNGCGAGGCCGACCTGGCGGCCTGGAACATCGACGTCCGCACGCCCGACGGCCTCGGGCTCCCGCCCGGCCGNGGCACGGTCGCCCAGGGCAAGGCCGTGTACGAGGCGAAGTGCGTCGCCTGCCACGGGCCGGAGGCCAAGGGCGGGAGCATGTACGGCACGATGGTCGGCGGCATCGGCTCCTTCAAGACGAACGCGCGAGTCCTCACGCCGGGCAGCATGTACCCGTATGCCCCGATCCTCTTCGACTACGTCCGCCGCGCGATGCCGATGGACCGCCCGCTCACGATGAGCGCGGACGAGGTCTACGCCGTCGCGGCCTACATCCTGCATCTGAACGGGCTCGTTCCCGCCGACGCCGTGATGGACCAGAGCTCGCTGCCCAAGGTCCAGATGCCGAACCGCGACGGCTTCATCCCCGACGACCGCCCGGACACCAGCGCCGTGCGCTGCATGCGCGATTGCAAGTAAGGAGGCGCATCGGAAGGACCACGTCCGTCACCGACGGCGCGCGGGGTGTCGAACCCCGTCGAAAATTCGCCACGGCCGCAGCTCGCCGCCCCCGCCCTCTCACCCTGACTGCGAGCGGATCCGGCCCCGCCCAGGGAATCGAGCATTCCCGCGTCGCCNTTTCCTGCTCCGACGTGAAGTAGGACACACACGGGCGCCGAGCCGGCNCGGCGCCCGTGCCCAGCATCCTCGCGTCGACCGGTGTCGAGGTTTTGCGGACGCCGAGGTATGATCGGCAACGCACCATGGGAANGACCACNTTCGACTTCTCGGGCCAGGTGGCCCTCGTCACCGGCGCGGCGCGGGGCATCGGCAAGGGCTCGGCCGAGGCGTTCGCGGAGGCCGGCGCCCGCGTCTACGTGCTGGACCTGGACGAGGCGGGCGGCGAGACGGTGGCCCGGGACATCCGGAAGCGGGGAGGCAATGCGTCGTTCGTCGCGTGCGACGTGACGGAGGCCGGGCGGGTGACGGCGGCGTTCGATCGGATCCTCGCGGAGGCGGAGCGGCTCGACATTCTCGTCAACAGCGCCGGCGGTTTCTGGAAGCAGCTCTCGGTCGAGGAGACTCCCGAGGAGGAGTGGGACAAGGTGGTCGACCTCAACCTCAAGAGCATCTTCCTCTGTACGAGAGCCGCCATCCCCGCCTTCAAGCGCCAGCGGAGCGGGCGCATCGTCAACATCGGTTCGATGGCGGGCGTCAGCGTGCTCCAGCCCTCTTCCCCGCCCTACGCGGCCGCCAAGGCGGGTGTCCACTCCCTCACCCGCGTGCTGGCCTTCGAGCTGGGCAAGCACGGCGTCACCGCCAANGCCATCGCNCCCGGNACCACGGCCACCGAGCGCGTCGTCGCCGTCCGCAGCCAGGAGCAGCGCGACATGATCGGCAAGGGCACGTTGATCGGCCGCATCGCCGAGGTGTCGGACATGGTCGGCTGGGTCCTCTTCCTCGCCTCCCCCGAGGCCGGCTACCTCACGGGCCAGACGATCTCAGTCAATGGTGGCCGCCTCATGGTGTAGGGTGACGTTGGCGGCGATGATCCACGCCAACCTGTTCCGGCGGGTGCTTTCGTTCCTGCTGGATCTCCTGATCCTCGGCGGGCTCCTCGCACTGACGGCCATCGTCTGGATGCCGGCGGCGATGTTCGCGGCCGCCGCGCTGGGCAGTCGCTGGGACTGGGCAGGCTGGGGACTGGGGATGGTGGGCGTGTTCGTCGCCGCCGTTCTGGTGGTCACGGCCGCCTACCTGNTCGGCGGAGTCACGCGCGGCGGAACATGGGGGCAGCGGCTGGTAGGGCTCGCCGTCGTGGGGCGCGATGGAATGGCGCCGACCATCAGCCGGGCGCTGACCCGGTATCTGATGGGATTCCTGGTTCCGCTGGCCCTGCCCCTGCTCGTGTCCGTNGTCGCCGCGACATCCTGGGAAGCGCGCCACGCGGCGCGGAAACCGAGCCTGGAGATCCCGGCTGGTCAGCTCACGGTCCCGGTCGAGGCGGCGCTGGCCGATCGCCAGTGGGAGGAGGCCGGCCGCAGGGCTCGCCGGTGGCTCGAGCTCCTGCCCTGGGTCCTCTACGCAGGCGAGCTCGGACTCATGGCCGCCTGGGTGATGATCCACCCCGAACGCCGGGGATGGCATGACCAGGCGGCAGGCACGCTGGTCGTCGTGAGGGAGCGCGCCTCAACGCCGCCCTGATCGCCCGAGGCGCCGACCGGCGTCTCCGCTAGCAGACGTTGACGCGGGACGAGCCGGTCGTTACGATCCGATCGATGGCTACGCCAGCGCGCACGCGACGTTGGACGAGGCAGGAGTACGACCGGCTCGTGGAGCTCGGCGTCCTCCACGAGGACGAGCCGATCGAGCTGATCGCCGGCGAGCTGATCGTCGCCGAGCCGAAGGGGAGCCCACACGAAACCGCCGTCGGCCTCACCGAGGAGGCCTTGAGGGACGCTTTCGGCCCCCACTGGGTCGTCCGCGTCGGCGCCCCTGTCGCCCTCGATAACGAATCCGAGCCAGAGCCCGACCTCGCCGTGGTACCCGGCCGTTGGCGCGACTACCGCGAGGCCCATCCCTCGCGGCCGGCGCTCGTCGTGGAGGTCGCGGAGTCGAGCCTGACATTCGACCGGAACGTGAAGGGCAGCCTCTACGCCCGCGCCGGCGTGCCGGACTATTGGATCGTCAACCTCGTCGATCGGGCTCTCGAGGTCCATCGAGCGCCGATCCGCGACGCCGCGGCACCGTTCGGCTGGCGCTATAGCTCCGTTCGGGTCCTGGAGCCAGACGCGGGGGAGTTTCCCCTGGCGCGCCCCGCGGCCTGCGTCGCCGTCGCCGACCTCCTGCCGTAGCCGTGCGGCATCATCCCGGAGGGCATCGGGGTTCAGAATCGTCCGCAGTCACCCCGGCATCCTTCATGTAGAAGCAAGTCGCTGAGACAGCGTCAGGAGGGTTCAGGGATGGGCGACACGGCCGGGCCGGTCCGGATTCTCGGAATACCGGGGAGCCTTCGCAAGGCCTCCTACAACAAGGCGGCGTTGCGGGCGGCGCAGGAGCTGCTTCCGGACGGGGCGACGCTCGAAATCTTCGAGCTCGACGGGATCCCACCGTTCAACCAGGACGAGGATCGGCAGCCCCCGCCGCGGGTCGTCGAACTCAAAGCCCGCATCCGCGAGGCTGACGCTATCCTCATCGCGACGCCCGAGTACAACTACTCTGTCCCCGGGGTGCTCAAGAACGCCATCGACTGGGCCTCGCGGCCGTTCGGGGACAGCGCCTGGGCCGGCAAGCCCGTCGCCATCATGGGCGCCTCGCCAGGAGCCACCGGGACGGCCAGGGCCCAGTACCATCTCCGCCAGACGTTCGTCTACCTCGACATGTATCCTGTCAATAAGCCCGAGGTCATGATCGGCAACGCGGCGCAGCGCTTCGACGATCAGGGCAACCTGAAAGACGAAACGTCGCGGAAGCTGGTGCGAGAGCTCCTGGCGGCCCTCGTGGTCTGGACTCGACGCCTGAGCAAGTGAGCCGAGAAGTGGGGGCGATGATGAGCGAGCGGCGCGTTGCCAAAGTGATCACCGGCCAGCCGACGTCCGACGGCGCTGGCGTCCGCCTCACCCGCGTCATCGGCACGCCGGCGCTGGAGCAGCTCGACCCGTTCCTCCTCCTCGACGAGTTCAAGTCGGACCGGCCCGACGACTACCTGGCCGGCTTCCCCGACCATCCCCACCGCGGCTTCGAGACCGTCACCTACATGCTGGCCGGCTCCATGCGCCACCAGGATCACGTGGGCAACCAGGGCGAGCTGGTCGCCGGCAGCGTGCAGTGGATGACGGCCGGGCGCGGCATCATCCACTCCGAGATGCCGCGGCAGAAGGACGGCCTCATGTGGGGCTTCCAGCTCTGGGTGAACCTGCCCGCGCGCGACAAGATGACGGCGCCGCGCTACCAGGACATCCCGCCCGNGAAGATCCCCGAGGTGGCGCTGGCCGACGGCGTGCAGGCGCGGGTGATCGCCGGCGAGGCCGGTGGTGCGCGCGGCCCGGTGGAGGGCATCGCCACCCAGCCTTTGTATCTGGATGTGCGGATGGCCCCGCGCTCCCGCGTTTCTCCGGGGTTGGAGGCCGGGCACAACGCGTTCGCCTACGTCTACGAGGGTCGCGTCTCGCTCGGCCCGGGTTCGGACGGCGGCGCCCAGGAGATCACCGCCGGGCAACTGGCCGCGCTGAGCGACGGCGATCGATTGACGGCGGCGACCGGCGACTCGGCCGCGCGCTTCTTGCTGTTGGCCGCGCGCCCCCTCCGGGAGCCCATCGCCCGCTACGGCCCCTTCGTCATGAACACGCGCGAGGAGATCGCTCAGGCGGTGGAGGAGTACCGGCGGGGCAGCTTCCTCAAGTAGCCTCCGCGGCCGCCGATTCACATATCCACTGCTGTCCACAACGCGAAAATCTGACGGCCTGATCGGCGCTGAGCAGCGGTGCCGCGGAAATCGACCGGCCTGCCGTGCGTTCGGGGACCGCGTGGGAAAAATCCCGGTGTCGGCGCTGCGATCGCATGGCCGGGTCGCGCGAGGGCGCAGTTGATGCGGCCAACGGAGCGATTGACTGCGCGCGGCGTCACCTCATACGGTGCGGCGGGGACCAACGCTGCTTCGGATTGGGGAGGGCACCGCATGACGCACCCGATCGCCCGCAAGCTTCGCAGCGACCTCGCCATGACGCTCACACAACTGCGACTCCTCGACGTTCAACACGGCGATTTCCCCAGCCTCAGTAGCGAGAACCCGACCGATCTGTTCGACAGCGCCCAAGCGGTGGAGCAGCGCGAGCTCGGACATCTGGCCGCCAGGCGCCTGGTCGATCGGGCACGCCGACTGCGGGCGGCGCTGGCGCGCGTCGAGCGCGGCGAATACGGCCTCTGCGAGGAGTGCGGAGGGGAGATCGCGCATCTGCGGCTCGCCGCGCTGCCCGACGCGGAGACGTGTCTTGGCTGCCAGCAGACGCGCGAAGGCTCCCGCATCGTTTAGCGCCGCCACGCGACTGAGGCGCGCTTCCAACGTGAGGTCGCAAATTGCGACCTCAAATTCGACGAGGTCGCAGGCGACTGAAGTTCTCGCCGCCGGCGCGCGCGCGAAAGCCGATCGCGCGGCGGCCGGCAGTTGGCGGAGCCATGAGATGTCGGATCGCGTCGAAGACAACTTTGAACTGGGCGTCGTACTTTTTCTCGAGCGCGTCCAGCTTGCGGGCGAGGTCATCGTGTGACGCAAGCATCGCCCGAAGCCGTACGAACGTCCGCATTATTGCCACGTTGACTTGAATGGCTCGGTGGCTTCTGAGGACGCTGGACAGCATCGCGACGCCCTGCTCGGTAAACGCGTAGGGTGCATAGCGGCGTCCGCCGCGGCCGATCTTTGAGATCACAATTTGTGATCTCAAACGTTCTGCCTCCTCGGCAGTCAGCCGGAACATGAAATCGGAGGGAAATCGAGCCACATTGCGCTTGACCGCCTGCACAAGCACTCTGGTCGGCACTGCGTACAGTGCTGCGAGATCGAAATCCAGCATGACCTTATGGCCACGGATGAAGACGATCGCCCGCTCGATCCGGTCCGCTGGAACAATGGCGCTCTGCTTCGCCATCGAGCGCCATCGTAGCTGGGACGCTCAGCCCGAAGGAATGGCCAGCTTTCGATACACCCGTGTTTAAGGTCGCAGTTTGCGACCTTAAACGTCAACCCACGCGGTAGCGCTTGACCGTCTCCTCGTTCCACTGAAGCCCGATGCCCGGGCGCGCGGGGGCCTGGATCATGCCGTCCACCGGGCGGAGAGGTTCAGCAAGGACTGGCGCAGCCACGTCGAGGTACTCGATGTAGTGGCAGGTCGGCGTGACCGTTAACAGATGAGCGCTCACCTCGATGAAGATGTGGCTCGAGCACGGCACGCCCGCCGTCTGCGCCAGCGCCGCCGCCCGCAGCCAGCCGGTCACGCCGCCGATCTGCTGCGGATCGGGCATGACGAGGTCGCA
>JGI25382J43887_10000112_pt1 | contig 19683 bp, 21 predicted proteins | sample GraSoi013_1_40cm_3_FD_43887 | JGI IMG/M metagenome (IMG submission 43887) | reverse complement strand
CGGCGTCTGCGCGGGGCGGGCGTGGCCGCGCCCTTCTTCGACTCTCCCCGGCGTNCTCGCGGGGCGGGCATTCCGCCCACGTCTCGACGCCCCCGGCGTCACGCGGGGCGTGCAGGTCCGCCGCCCGCTGAACTCCCCTGTGTCGCCGCGGGATGTGCGGCTCCGCTTCTCTATCGACTCGCCGGCGGTGCCGGACGAAGAGCTCGGCGCGCTAGGGACTGGGCCCGAGTCCCAGGGCTTGACGGCCGAATTGCTCGGCCACGATGTCCCAGCTGAGCGCCGCATGGTGCGAGGCGCCATGAACATCGCGATGGCAGCGCTGGATCGGCTCCGTCTCCAGCACGGCCCGCGCGCCGCTCCCCTCGAACAGCCGGTCGACGGCCCGGACACAGAGCCGCGCGACGAAGGCCTTGTCGCGACGATAGCGAGCCCGGTCCAGCTCGGTGAACGACTCGCCTCGCGCCGCCCGGTCGAGGATCTCCTGGATGTCGTGGCGATGCAAAGAGCGAGCGGCGTCCACTTCGGCCCCGGCTTCGGCCAGCCGTAGCTGCAGGGCCACGGAATCGGCCGTCCGGCCGGGGCCCGATGTGCGCTGCAGGCGCGACGTGAAGTCGTCGATTGCGCCCTGGGCGATGCCGACGAGCGGCGCCGCCAGATCCCACCCCGCCAGGCACCTGAGGGGGGCTCGATAGCTGAGGCGTCGGTGAAGCTCCCATCCGGTCCAGTCACCGGCGCCGGAACGTTCCGGATTCACGGCGCGGTGAGCCGGGACGAAAGCATCCCTGATCACGATGTCCTTGCTGCCGGTTCCTCGCATCCCCGAAGCGAACCACGTGTCGACGATCTCGTAGTCCGAGCGTGGGAGCAGGAGCCAGGTCAGCTCGTTGGGGCGCGATCCGGCGACCGCGACCATCACCCAGGTCGCTGCGTCGCAGCCGCTGGAAAACCCCCAGCGACCGGACACCTGGAATCCGCCATCCGCGACGTCGGCCTTGCCGCCCGCGGGATTCAAGCCGCTGGAGAACAGCGTATCCGGTCCGGTCTCGAAGAACTCTTCCTGAGCTCGCTCGGGAAAGTGACCGAGCCACCAGTTGTGCGCAGTCCACAAGGAGTAGCACCAGGCGGTCGATCCGCAGCCGCGCCCCAGCTCGAAACCGACGTCGAACGCCGTGTCCACCTCGACGTCGTGGCCGCCGAACCGACGAGGATTGCCGATCCGGATGAGGCCGGAGGCGAGCAGATCCTGGACGGTGTCGGAGGGAATCTGCCGGAGTTGCTCGGTACGGGCCGCGCGCTCCTTGAGCACCGGCACCAGCTCGGCGGCTCGGCGAAGCAACTCCTCCCTGGTCAAGGGCGCGTGGGCGATCCCCCCGGGCGAAGCGACCCTGTCGCGACTCACGGCGCCAATGCTACGACGGACGGGCCGCGAGATCGAGACCCGATCAGCGAGACCGGATCAAAAGCGAACACCGACCGCCCGGGCAAGGAACCGCATCAACGGCGCTTCACGACGGCAGGCGGCGACGAAGCGGGCCGGGAAGGCGGGTGAGCAGGCCAGTCGCTCGCTGAATCGTGCCCCCGCGGTGAAGCTCAAACGCTTGAGATCGTCGATGAGCGGGTGGTCGGCATCGAAGCCCCCGGGCGGGCGCTTCAGCGTCGCCTCACCGTGCGCGAGCCCCGCGCGCTTCGCCCGTCGCCATCCCCGCGGGTTCTTGACGATCGCCTCGCGGATCGCGCGCAGGGCCTCGGTGCTCGGGTGCCACATGCCCGCCCCCATGAACACGTGACGCGGCTCCAGGTGCAGATAGTAACCGGGCGCCTCGACGCTCCGACCGGAGGCGAGCCCGAACCGGAGCGCGGCGTTGGTCTTGTAGGGCGTCTTGTCGCGCGTGAAACGCGTGTCCCGATAGATCCTGAGCAGGGAGCCCGACGGCCGAGCGTCGGCCACGATGTACGGGCTGATCCGGGCGAGCTTCGGCCCGATCGCCGCGACGAAGGCCAGGAGCGGGTCGCGCACCTCGGCCAGGTAGCGCTCCTTGTTCGCGTTGAACCACTCGCGGTTGTTGTGTCGCCGCAGCTCCTCGAGAAAGCCAAAGAGCTCACGGGTCACGTGGGTCACGGGCATTCACACCGAGCGATGCAGACCGCCGTCGACGTGGATGCGCTCGCCGGTGATGTAGCGCGCCTTGGGCGAGCAGAGGAACGCCACGAGGAACGCCACATCGCACGGGTCGCCGAAGTAGCCGAGCGGGATGTTCCGCGCGAACTCGGCCTGACTCTCGGGTGTCGGATGCAGCCGCATGTCGATCTGCTCGCTGTGGATCCGTCCGGGCGCCAGGCAGTTGATGGTGATCCCGTGTCGCCCGATCTCGCGCGAGAGCCCCTTCGCCCAGGCATGGACGCCCGCCTTGGCGGCGACGGCGGCGTTGACGGTGGACGGCTCGGCGCTGCCGGTGACGCAGAGGATGCGGCCCCATCGCCGCTCGATCATGCCGGGCAAGAGCGCCTGGGTCGTCCGGCGCACCGCCGTGAAGTTGAGCGAGAACGATTCGTCCCAGGCTGCGTCGGGCGCATCCCACGCGATCGGGCGCGACCCCCCGGCATTGTTGATCAGGATGTCGACGCGCCCGTGAGCGGAGAGCGCGCGGTCGCGAATGCGCGCGGCGGCGTCCGGGGCGTAGAGATCGACGGGCAGCGCGAGGGGTCGAGGCCAGCCGGCGCTCTCGATCTCGTCCTGGAGCGTCGCTAAAAGGTTGGCGCGGCGGGCCGTCACGATCGTCCGCACGCCCTCGGCGGCCAGCACCATGGCGATCTCGCGTCCGAGGCCGACGCTCGCGCCCGTGACCACGGCGACCTTCCCGGTTAGCTCGAGGTCCATCCCACCCTCCGCCGCAGATTCAGCAGGCTTCCGAGGATACCCCGGGGCAGGAAGACGATGAAGAGCACCAGCAGGACGCCATAGACGAGGTTGTCCCAGCCGACCGCCCGAGTGCCGAACGAGATGCGTAACACTTCGGCCATGAGGATGGTGATGACCGCCCCGATCGTGGGGCCCAGCGAGACGTAGATGCCGCCGACCACCACCGCGAACACCATCTGGAGCGAGACGGAGATGCCGCTGACCGTGTCGGGCGAGATGAACATCTGGTACTGGCAGTAGAGCGCCCCCGCGAGCGCGGTCATGGCGGCGCTCAGCACCGTGATCTTGAGCTTTTCCGCGGTCACATGGACCCCCGTCGCGGCCGCGGCGTCCTCGTCCTCGGAGATCGCCTCGAGCGCGTAGCGGAGCATGCTCCGGTCGACCCGGTGCCAGACGTAGAGCCCCACCGCCCAGACCGCGAGGGCGATCAGGTACCAGGTCGTCTTCTCGCTGAACTGGAGCGCCCACAGCGAGCTGCCTCCCCGGTAACGCTCCGGGGTGTAGCCCAGCGAGCCCCCGGTGTAGTCGCGAGTCGCGGTGATCACCTGCAGGACGATGCCGGAGAGCGCCAGCGTGACCAGCGCGAAGTAGTGACCGGTGATCCGGAAGCGAAAGCACGGATACGCCACCAGCGCCGCCAGCCCGCCCCCGGCGAGGAGCGCTAGCGGAATGCCGATCCAGGGGCTGACGTGCCCGTAGTTCCACGCGAGCGCCGTCACGTAGGCGCCGATCCCCATGAATCCGCCGTGACCGAGCGAGACCAGACCGAACCGCCCCATCACCGACCAGGAAGTGTAGGCGAACGACCAGATGAGGATGATGATCAGGATGTGGAGGGGATAGGGCGATCGGTAGACGAACGGCAGCGCGACCAGGGCGACGCCACCGATCCACGGCAGAGAGCGCGTCACGAGCGCCGCACCATCAAGCCCTCGGGCCGCACGAACATCATCACGATGAAAAAGGCGAACGCGAACACGTATCCCCACTCGAGGTCGAGGTAGAGGCCGCCGACCGAGATGATCTCGGCGAACACGAAGGCGGCGGCGAAGCCGCCGACGAAGTTGCCGAGGCTGCCGAGGACGCAGATCAGGAACGTGATCGGCCCGAACGAGAGGCCGACGAAGGGATGGACGTCGTACTGCAGCACCAGCAGGCAGGCGGCCAGGCCCGCCAGCGCGCCGCCCAGCCCCGAGGTGATCAGGTAGATCCGGCGGCTGTCGACACCCATGAGCGGCATGATCTGCCGGTCCTGGGCGATCGCGCGGATCGCCGTGCCCGTGTAGGTCCGGGTCAGCAGCAGGTAGACCAGCACGATGCCGATGAGCGCCGCGGCGAAGGCCAGCAGGCGTGAGTAGCTGACGAACATCCCCCAGACCTTCAGCACCGGCAGCCGCAGGCCCAGGTTCTTGAACTCGATGCCGAAGAGCACGGTCGCGGCGGACTGCAGGAAGAAGAGAACGCCTCCGGTAGCCAGGAGCTGGTTGATGGGCGCGGCTCCCAGGAGCGGGGCAATCACCAGGACGTGTAGCATCACGCCCAGGACGCCGACACCGAGGATGCAGATCACCGCCGCCACCCAGATGGGCGCGTGGTAGATCGTGTAGAGAAAGTACATCCCGTACATGCCGAGCATGATGAGCTCGGCGTAGCAGATCCAGACGACGTCGATGACGCCGAAGATCAGATTGAGGCCGAGCGACAGCAACGCCAGGACGCCCCCCAGCAGAATCCCGTTGATCAGCGCCTCCAGCAGGAAGACGTCGAAGATGCCCAGGTCGTGCCCTCCCCGCTCAGACTCCGAGATACGCTTCGCGGATGCTGTCACTGGCCAGGAGCTCGGCGGCGCTGCCGGCGGCGTGAATGCGGCCGGCCTTGAGCAGATAGGCGCGGTCGACCGCCCGCAGGACCTGCTGCACATTCTGCTCGACGATCAACACCGTGAGGCCCCCGGCGCGGATCCGCTTCACCAGGTCGAACACCTGCTCCACGAGGACGGGCGCGAGCCCGGCCGACGGCTCGTCCAGGAGGAGCAGCTTGGGCTCGGACATGAGGGCGCGGCCGATCGCGCACATCTGCTGCTCGCCGCCGGACATGCTGCCGGCGAGCTGGCGCCGGCGCTCGCGGAGGCGCGGGAACAGCCCATACACGACCTCGAGCTGCCGGCGAAACTTCGGCCGCGCCGCCGGCACGAAGCCGCCCATCTTGAGGTTGTCCTCGACGGTCATGCGCGGGAAGAGGCGCCGGCTCTCCGGCACGTGGGCGACGCCGAGCTCCACGATCCGATGCGGCGCGGTGGCCACCAGATCGACGTCATCCATGACAATCGACCCCGAGGTTGGCCGGATGAGGCCGGAGGCGACCCGCATCAGCGTCGTCTTGCCGGCGCCGTTGGGCCCGATGACGCCGACCGCCTCGCCGTGGCGCACCTCCAGCGACACGTCGAACAGCGCCTGGAAGCTTCCGTATCCGGCACAGATCGACTTCAGCTCGAGCATGGGCGCGGCCGCGAGCGGCCTGAGGGACACACCGGAGTCACGCGAGGGTCCCGGTCAGGCGCGGGCGGCCGCCGCGACCGCCGACACCGCCGCGGCCTGGGTCCCGAGATAGACCTCGATGACGCGCGGATCGGTCGCGACCCGAGCCGGCAGGCCCTCGGCGATCTTCTCGCCGTGATCGAGCACCATCACTCGGTCCACGACGCGCATCAGGACACCCATGATGTGCTCGACCCAGATGATGGTGATGCCCAGCTCCTTGCAGATCCGGCGGAGCAGGGCGGCCGCCTGATCCATCTCGTGCTCGTCCAGACCGCTCAAGCTCTCGTCGGCCAGCAGGAGCTTCGGCGCGGTGGCGAGCGCCTTGGCGAGCTCCAGCTTCTTGAGCGCGGCCGCGCCCAGCCCGTCGACCACCGCCGCGCGATCGGTCGGGAGGCCGACGAGCGCGAGCGCGCGCTCCGCCGCCTCGAAGGCCTTGACCCGCGAGTGTCGGCCCTGGCCGTAGAAGCCCGAGAGCACCACGTTCTCGACGATCGAGAGCCGATGGAACGGCCGCGGAATCTGGAAGGTGCGACCGATGCCGAGGTTGATGATCCGGTATGGCGCCAGCCCGGCGATCTCGCGCTCCTCGAAGCGAATCGAGCCGCCGTTCGGGACCAGGGTGCCCGAGAGCATGTTGAAAATCGTGCTCTTGCCGGACCCGTTCGGCCCGATCAGGCCCAGAATCTCGCCCTGTTCGACCCCGAAGGACACATTGTTGACGGCCGTGAAGCCGCCAAATCGCTTGGTGAGGCCCCGGACGGCAAGCAAGTGGCTACGTGGGCCGGAGCGGCGTCGGGCCGCTCACTGCGCCGCGTAGGGCGACGAGCCCGGCAAGGGCAGGATCGGCTCGCGTTGCTGCTGGCTCTTCGGCCATACGAGATACGGCTTGTCGTCGACGTACTGGAGGATGACCGGGAACGCGCGATCGTTCTGACCCGACATGGGCGCCCCCTCGCCCTCGAACTTCACGCCGAAGCCGAGCATGGTGCCACCCTCCGGCAGGTCGACCTCGAGCGCCGCCTTCCGCAGCGCGTCCGCGTCGATGCCGCCGTACTTCTTGATGGCCCGCGGCAACACCTCGCTCATGAACAGGTACGTGTTGCTGGCCGCCATGCCCACGTGCGCCGACTTGACCAGGGTGCCCGGCCGCGCCTTCTCGTACTCCTCGCCCACCATCTTGATCATGGCCGGCAGCGGCGCGCGGAGCGATTTCTCGTTGGCCAGCCAGATCGAGATCGGGTCGACGTTGAAGAAGTGGTTCACGTCCCGACCGAGCGCCTCTTTCAGCTTGTCGTAGACGCCGTAGCCCGCGCCGTGCCCGATGAGGGCGCTGAAGCGAAGGCCTTGCTCGCGGGCCTGGCGCAGGAACAGCGTGATGTCCGGGTTGTAGCCGGTGTGGAAGATGACGTCCGGACGCCCGCGCTTGAGCTTGGTCACCAGCGCCGACAGATCCGGCGCCGTTGCCGCATATCCTTCCTTGAGCACGACGGTGAAGCCGGCCTTCTTGGCGCCCTCCTCATTGCCCTTCGAGACGTCGACGCCGTACGCGCCGTCCTCGTGGATGATGGCGACGCGCAGATCCTTGGACNCTTTGCCGAGCTTGGCCTTCGCGTTCTGGGCGAGGAAGTCCATCGACATCAGCCCGAACTGCCGGCCACTCGGCTGCGCCCGGAAGACGTACTTCAGATTCCGGTGCTCGAGCACCGCCGAAGAGATGCAGGTGGTGATCCACATGAACTTCTTGAGCTGCTCGACGCGGGCGGCCGCCGGCACGCACTCCGCCGACGAGTAGAAACCGAGCAGCATATCGACCTTCTCCTGCTCGATCAGTCGCACCGCCTCGTTGATGGCGATGTCGGGCTTGCTCTGGGCGTCGGCGTAGATCGCCTCGATCTGGTAGCCCTCGACCCCGCCCCGCTTGATGAAGTAGTCGATCATGATCTTGGCGCCGAGCGCGTGCAGCTCGGACCCGCCCCCGGCGAACGGCCCGGTGTAGTCGTAGATGACACCGATCTTGAGCTTCTTGCCCTGCGCCGGCGCGTCCGACGCCAGCGAGAGGCCCACCGCCAGTGTCGCCGCGATCAGCCCACAGACGAAGCGCACGCGTCCGTNCCGGAGCATGAGATTCCCTCCCAGGGGAGCGTAGGTCGGCAACCGCTCTGCGCGGGCATTAGAAGTTGGTTCGTCGGACAATGTCAAGAGGATGGCGGGCCAAAAGCGCGACGTTCGTGGCCATGCGATCTCGAGGCGATGCGCGAGAAGGCGGCGCACGTCATGCGGACGATGCAGACGCGGCTCCAGGGGCTCGGCGCCGCGACCGGTCTAGCCTCCGACCTGCACGCCCGCGAGGCACTCGAGCACCTGGATGATGGCAGTGCCGTCCTGCTTGCCCAGCCCGGCGGCCCGCGCCATCTGGTAGACCTGCTGGCTCACGTTGGCCAGCAGCACCGGCACGCCGAGCTGCTTGGCGAAGGCCGTCTCGAGCTCCTGGTCCTTGTAGGAGATGTCCACGGTCCCGCCCGGCGCGAAGTCGCGCGCGAGGATCTTCGGCACACGCCGCTCGAACGTGGAGCTCGTGCCGGTGCTGACCCTGACGACCTCGTAGATCGTGCGCGGATCGAGTCCGGCCTTGACGCCCATGACGAGCGCCTCGGCCACCGCCACCGTATTGACCTGGACCAGCATGTTGTTGACGAGCTTCATCGCCAGCCCCTGGCCCAGCCCGCCCACGTGAAAAATCTTCGTGCCCATGGCTTTGAACAGGTCGCGGCACCCCTCGAACGTCTCCGCGGCGCCGCCGCCGATGATCGAGAGCTCGCCAGTCGCCGCGCGCTCCGTGCCTCCGCTGACCGGCGCGTCGAGCATCGCCACCCTGCGTGTCGCCAGCGTGTCGGCCAGCCGCCGCGCGGCGAACGGGTCGATCGTGCTCATGCAGATCACGATGTGCCCGGGCGCGGCGGTCCGGATGATCCCGCGCTCACCGGCGATGACGGCCTCGGCCTGGGCGGTGGTCTCGACCATGCAGATGGTGCGATCGGCGGCGGCCGCCACCCGCTCCGCCGACTCGGCCACCGCCGCGCCGCGCGCCCGCAGGGGCTCGACCTTCGCAGGATCGATGTCGTGCACGACCAGCGGGAACCCGTGCTTGACGAGATTGAGCGCCATGGGCCGTCCCATGTTGCCGAGTCCGATGAATCCAACCGCGGGAGCCATCACGTCCCCCTTTCGCTGTCTCGGCGCGCGGCGGCCGGCGCCCGCCGGCCCCGCTCGCCTAGCAGCTTCCCGAGAAGATCCGCACCTTGAGCCGTCGCGGGACCCAGGCGGCGAGGACCCGCGCGGAACGCGCGACGCGCTCCAGCGACTCCGGGCTCCCGGGCCAGTACTTNAGCACGAGGCCCCGATTCACGAAGTTCAGCATCCCATCGACNACGATCGCCGCGATGAGCACNTCGTCCAGGTATCCGAGGACCGGAATGAAGTCGGGAATCAGGTCCACGGGGGAGACGAGATACAGAACGGCGGCGGCCAGCGCGATCTTCGCCGCCCTGGGCAGGACGGGGTCGACGGCGAGGCCGGTGATGGTCCGGACGATGGATGGCAGGGCGCGCAGCAGCGCTCTCATGTCATTCGAGGCTCTCGGCCACCAGCTCGCTGACATCCTTCACGGCGAGCGTCTCCTCGGCGCCCTTCACCTTGCGGCCGAGATCGATCATGGCCAGACAGAAGGGACAGCCGGTCCCCACCATGTCTACCTTGGCCTCGAGCGCCTCCTCGACGCGGATCAGGTTCACGCGCTTCTGCGCCTTCACTTCCATCCACATGTGACCGCCGCCCCCGCCGCAGCAGAGCCCGCGCTCACGATTGCGCGGCAGCTCCACGAGTCGGAGCCCGGGAACGGCCTTCGCAACGTTCCGCGGCGCCTCGGTGATGCCATTGTAGCGCCCGAGGTAGCAGGAGTCGTGGAACGCGATCGACGCGTCGATCGGCTTCGTCGGCTTGATCCGGCCGGCGGCGATCAGCTCGTCGATGACCTGCGAGTGATGGAGGACCTCGTAGCGTCCACCGAACTGGGGAAACTCGTTCTTGATCGTGTTGAAGCAGTGCGGACAGTGCGTGATGACCTTGCGGAACCGGTACCGTTTGATCGCCTCGAGGTTCTCCTGCTGGACGGTCTGGTACAGGTACTCCTCGCCGAGGCGGCGGCCGACCTCGGCGTGACACCGCTCCTCCGGCATCACGCCGAAGCTCACGCCAGCGGCCTTCAGGATCTTCACCACCGCCCGGGCGATCGCCTGGTTGCGCTTGTCGTATGAGGCCGAGCAGCCGACCCAGTACAGATACTCGACCTCGCGATTCGCCTCCATGACGGGGACCTCGAGGCCCTGCGCCCACGCCATGCGCTCGCCGGCCGGCAGGCCCCAGGGGTTCCCGGCCCGCTGGATGTTCTGGAGCGATTGGGGCGCCGTCGAGGGCAGCGCCCCCTCGGACAACGCCAGGTAGCGCCGGAGGTCGATGATCGTGTCGACGATGTCGATGAAGGCCGGACACTCCTGCACGCATGCCATGCAGGTCGTGCACGCCCACAGCTCGTCCGCCTTGATCAGCGCGCCGTGGATCGGGCCCGGCAGCTCGCCGTGCATGTGCCGCTTGAGCTTCACGATGATCTGCTTGGGCGAGAGCGCCGTGCCCGACATGTACGCGGGACAGGCGACCTGGCAGCGGCCGCACTCGACGCACGCGTCGAAGTCGAGCCGTCGCTTCCACGAGAACTCCTCGAGCTTCGAGACGCCGAGGGTCTCGGCCTCCTCGATGTTCGTGATCTCCCGGATCGCTCCGCGCGGCCCGAGCTTCGCGAAGAAGATGTTGAGGGGCGTCGTGAGGAGATGGACGAAGTAGGAGTATGGGATGATCGCGATGAAGAGCAGCGCGATCGCTGCGTGGAAGACCCACGTCGCGACGTGAAGGCCGCGCAGCGCCCCGGGGGTCAGGCCGAGCGCCACGAACCCACGACCGAGCGCATAGCCGACGGGCGACCAGGGTCCCCACCACGGCTCGACCACCGCGAGCCGGCACGCCTCCATCATGAAGCCCGTCACGTTGATGACGAACAGCAGGGCGAGCACCCACGCGAAGCGCGTCGTCGCCTCGACGCGGGCCGAGCGGATGATGAACCGCCGCCAGGTGGCCATGCCCAGGCCGATCACGAAGAAGAGCCCGAACAGGTCGAGCACCGCTTCATAGAGGAGGTAGAACTGGCCTTTCAGGAGCTTGTACCCGAACAGCGGGAGCGTGACATCCCAGTCGATCGTGGCCAGGACGGTGCCCATGAACAGGGCGAGGAAACCCCAGAACATGATCGCGTGCATGACTCCCGGATACGCCTGCGAGAGCGTGCGGACCTGCCCGAGGGCGTGCGCCACGACGAGCCCGATACGGTCGGCGATCCGATCGAGCCTGTCCTCCGGCAGGCCCCGCCGCCAGAGGCTCACCCGCTGCCACATTCCGTAGGCGAAGATCGCGATCGCCAGCACGCCGCCGACGTAGAGCGCGATCTGCGCCCAGCCCGGGACGTTCCAGAACGTGTCGCGGAAAGGAAGGGACGCTGTCATGATGGCAACCTTAGCACAGGGCGGATTGCCGCCGGGGAGGGCGCCGACAGAGCGCCCTCCCCCGACTCATCGGACGATCTTCAGCGCGGCTGCAACTGTTGCGGAGGCGCCGGCGGCTGCTGCGGCTGGGGCGGCGGGACGCGGAACGGTTGGTGACAGGTCCCGCATGCTTGCCGTCCAAACTCCTTCGCGACGGCCTCGGTGGCCGCCTGGTCCTTGCTGCGCGCCGCGTCGCGAAGCTTCTCGGCTTGAACGCCCATATTCTTCGCCGCGGCCTCGAATTCGGCCCACTTCTGCCAGATCTCCGGCTTCGCCTTGGATTTGTCGGTCAACGACCCCTCGGGGAACAGTGCGGGAATCTGCGTCGACGTGAGCGCCAACGTCTCCGCGTTCACCGCGATGGCCTCGATGCTGCCGGCCTTGAGTTTCGCCTGGGCGTCCGCCCAGCTCGCGCCGTTGAGCTTCATGAGCCGCTGGCGGTCGGCGACGGCGTCGCTGGTCCAGAGCTTGGTCATGGACTGACCGGTTGCGGAGCTGGCAAGCGCCAAGGCAATGAGGCTACCGAGAACGATACCCGTCTTCACATGTCTGATCTTCATGTTGCCTCCTTTGGCTCAGGAGCGCGGCGCCGCGGGTTGCTGCGGCGGCGGGACGCGGAACGGCGTGTGGCACGTCCCGCAGGCGTCTCGACCGAACGTGGCGACCGTCGTCGTCACGGCCGCGGCGTCCTTCGCGATCGCCTGGTCGCGAAGCGTGCCGGCGCGGTTTTCGAGGTTCTTCGCGGCGGCCTTGAACTCCGGCCACTTCTGCCAGATGTCGGGTTTCGCCTTCGACTTGTCGCTGAGGGAACCCTCGGGGAAGTAGCTCGTGATCCGCTGGGCGTGGAGCGACAGAACTTCGGCGTTCACCGCGACCGCCTCGGCGTTGCCGGCCTTGACCTTGCTCTGGATCTCCGCCCAGTTGGCGCCGACGTTCTTCATCAGCCGCTGGCGGTCGGCGACGGGATCGCCGGACCCCATGGTCCTCGTCGTGCCGATCGCGCAGCCGACGACGGCCAGCGCGACGAGGCTTCCGAGGAGCGCACCGGCCCTCACACGCTCGAGTTTCATCTCGTTCCTCCTCCAGTAGGTTCCTTCGGGTTGAAGGGCACTGCGCTCATTGGCCGATCTTGTTCTTGACCGCCGGGATCGTCTTGAGGTACTGGGCGATCGCGAGCCGATCGGCCTTGGTCATGTCTTTGAATCCGGCCAGCGTGCCCTCGATGACCTCGCCCATGAGCCCTCCGGCGACGTCGCCGTCGGGCTTGTTACCCGTACCGAGATAGTCGGCGATCTCTTCTTCGGACCACGTCAAGCCCGTCGCCTTGTCGGGCGTGATGTTCGGAACTTCGGAGTCCTCCGGGCCTTTGGGATTCCCCGCCAGGAAGCGCGAGTTGTCGGTCGCCATCGTCATGGTCCGCGGCGTGTGGCATTCGCCGCAGTGGCCGACGGCGCGGACCAGATACTCGCCGCGCGCCACCCCCGAGGTCGGGACCGCCGCCGGCGGCGTCTCCCGCGGCGCGAAGGCCGAGAGCCAGGCCGGCAGGACCACGCTCTCGAACATCGGCACCGTGATCTTCTTCGGCTGATTGGCCCGCTTCACCGCTGGCACGGTACGCAGAAACGCGACGAGCGCCTTGACATCGTCCGCCGCCATCCCGTTGAACACCGTGTACGGGTGCACCGGGATCAGGCGTTCGCCGTTGGGCCGGCGACCCAGACGGATCGCCGTGATGATCTGCTCGTCGGTCCAGCCGCCGATGCCGGTCTCGCGGTCGGGCGTGATGTTGGACGCGTACACGGTCCCGAACGGCCCGTCGTATTTCCGTCCGCCCGCATTGACGGGCTGCTTCGGGACGGTGTGGCAACCGCAGCCTCCGGTCGCTCCGAAGATGTACTTGCCCCGCGCGAGCTCGGCGGCGGAGGGAGCTTGCGCGGCCGCGGGCTCGGAGAGCAAAGCCGGGCTCAGGAGCAGCAGCGCGAGGACCAGACACCCGGCCTGGCTTCCCAAGCCCATCCCTATTGGCGAGCGAAGGTCAGGTCGGTCTCCAGCTGAATATCGTTCGAGACCTTGAAGATGAGCAGCTGCGGTACCTGCATGCCGTGGTCGGTGAAGGTCGTCCCGAACCGGGCTCGCACCTTGATATTGTCCGCCGTGAAGCCGAACCGCTTCTGGCTCTCGACCTGCTCGGGTGTGAGCTTGATCCAGGTGACGGTCGCGTCGGCGACCCGCTCGACCGGCTTCTGCTTCACCGTCAGGATGCCTCGTACCTTGGCCGGGATCGCCTTTCCGGGCTCGAGTGGCCCGGCGATCTCCACGCTCTTGATTTCGAACGTGACCCATCGGTTGGCGTCGACCTCGGTATCGAGGAAGTTCTTGCCGCGCATGTCGGCGTCCCGCTTGTCGATACCCGTCCTGACCAGGTTCATGTCGACCTTGACCGTCCCGGAGGCGCCTTGAGGGCGGGCCGGGTCGACGGTCAACGTGCCGGCGACGCCTTCGGCGGCGGTGTTGCCGACGAAGGTCTCCAGCAGCGCGTCGCTCTTGAACGTGGCCCGAGAGTAGTTCGGGAGGAGCTTGAGCGCCATGGTCTCGGCGAGCACCGGGCCCGACGACGTGACCACGACGATCACGAGTGTCGCGAGCGCAGTCATCCCCCAGGTCACGACGAATCTCCTCTGGAGCCTTGGTAGCGGTCGAGCGCGGCCTTAATACCACGAACGGGCGAGGCTAGGCACGGGTTCCCGGCTGCGCCGCCTGGAGGGCCGCCTCCATGACGAGCGCGTCCTCTCCGGTGTCATAGTAATACCCGCGCCGGCGGCCAACGACACGGAACCCAAAGGATTCATAGAGCGTTCGCGCTTCGGTGTTGCTCGGTCGCACTTCGAGGACGACGAGCCTGATCAGGCGCTGTCGGGCCTCGTCCAGGACGCCGCCGAGCAGAGTGCGCCCGAGACCCCGGCGCCGGCAGTCGGGACTGACCGCGATATTGGTGATGTGCACCTCGTCCGCGACCTCCCACAGACAGAGGTAGCCGACCACCCGAGCGTCCTCGCGCATCACCCAGCAGCGGGCGACCCGGTTCTGCTGCATCTCGTACAGGAAGGCACCCCGCGACCAGGGCATCGAGAACGACGCGCGCTCGATCCCGAGGATCTCGTCGAGGTCTTCGGGGCGCATGCGGTCAACGGACAGCGGCACCGCGACGCTTCAGCTCGGCCTCCGAGGGCCGGAGATAGATCGGCACGAGATCGGCTGGCGCGACCGTGTCACCGATCGCGAGGCGCGAGGATCCCAGAGCACCCACGGACGCCGGAGAGGGCCCGCGCCGCGGGGGCCGGATCCGCCGCGCATACGGCGACTGGATCTGGTCCGCCGCGTCGCCGAGGACGATCACCGGCTCGTCCAGGCGTCGGACGAGATCCGCGGGCGTGATGGCCAGGTAGTCCCAGACTCGGCGCATGCCGGCGCCGTCCCATTGATAGAGCGACGCGTAGACCTCGCGTTTGCGGGCGTCGAGGACGGGGCACACCGGCAACGCGGCGAACGGCAGGAGAGCCGCCATCGCGTCGAGCGTCGGCACGGCCACGATCGGGATCGACAGGGCAAGCGCCAGCCCCTTGACGGTGCTGAGCCCGATTCGAAGTCCCGTGAACGAGCCCGGCCCCACGGAGACCGCGAGCCCCTCGAGGTCGCGGACCGTCCAGCCCGCGTCGGTCAAGAGCCGGTCGATGGCGCCCATCAGGCGCTCGGAGTGCGTCGCGCCGACGTCGAGCACGTACTCACCGACGACGAGCTCGCCGTCGAGGAGCGCCGCGCCGCCGGCGAGCGTCGAGGTCTCCACGGCGAGCACGCGCATGAGGGGAGTCTAGCATGCGTCCAAAGCGCCACTCGGCGGCGTTCCGCCGCGTGCGATAATGCGCCGAGGAGGGCCGGGATGAGCGCAGCCGCCAGGAAAGACCCCGCCGCCGTCGAGACCGAAGTCAGGGAGAAGATTCACCTCGAGATCCTCAAGCGCACCGGCGCCTATCACTCCAACGACCACATCCTGCTGCCCTCGGGCCAGCACACGTCGGAGTACATCGAGAAGACGCTGGTCACCACGGAGCCCTCGTTCACGGAGGGCCTCGGCGCCGTGATCGCCAAGCACTTCGCCCAGTGGCCGGTCGATATGGTCCTGTCGACGGGCCCGGGCGCGCTGATCCTGTCGCACTGCGTGGCGCGCGCCCATCCCTCGCGGCCGGTGGTCGTCTACGGGGCCAAGGGGTTGTCGGGGGGAAAACGGCGCGTCTCCCTCCCCGTCGAGTTCCAGCGCCTGATCAGGCCCGGCGCCAAGGTCCTGCTGGTCGAGGATCTGGTCAGCACCGGCTCGACGCTGAACTTGCTGATCAATCTCGTGGAGCAGCTGGGCGCGCTCGTGGTTGGTATCGGCTGTCTCTGGCGTCGGACGTCGGTCGATCTCGACAACCGGTCCGTCTTCAGTCTCGTGAGCCGCGACTTCCCGACCTACGATCCGGACCAATGCCCCTACTGCAAGAAGGGCGTGCCGTTGAACGAGGAGTTCGTGCGCCGCCGCCACGCCCGCCGGCCCTCATCGGTCCAAGAGCCCAAAGAAGCGTAGCGTCGGCCGGGGCGGGCTCAGGGGGCGGCCGCCTCCTGAGCCCGTCCCCGCCCCGGCCGACTAGGCCGCTTCCCAGAGACCCTCGGCGACGCCGGCGGTCTTGTAGGCGTCGCGGATGCGATCGAGATTCTTGGTGAAGAGGAGCCCGATCTTCGCGAACGGCTCGAACACCGGCCCCTGACCGTCGAGGAGCGGGAAGCTCACCCGCGGAAGTTTTTCCCACCGGCTCAGGAGCAAGGCGTTCACGGCCGCAAGGTTCGTGTAGAACTCCTCGCGCTCCTTGACGGCGCGCTTGACGATCGGCGTGATCACGCAGTCGACCGTCTCGCGCGCGCGCGCCGCGCCTTCGGCCGCCGCCTCGGCGAGCGGGACGACGGTCACGCCGAGCTCACCCAGGAAACGCTGGAGCAGGCGGCCCACCGAATCCTGGAGCAGGATCGCCGGGAGCCCGACCCGCTGCAGCGCGCNATGCCCGAGCTCCTTCGCGTCCGAGTACAGCTGGGCCTTGAGCCACTCCACGTGCTGACGATTCTCGTCGTCCTTCCACCAGTCGCGGATCATCCGCTTGCCGAAGTAACGGATGGCCGCGTAGTACTTGTCCCCCTTGAAGATCTTCTTGGCGATCCCGCGCCAGGAGTAGAACTTGGCCATCGCGTTGAGCGCCCCCATCTGTAGCTCGTAGGGGCTCATCCGCCGGGGCTGGTGGACGACGTGGTGGCCGTCGTAGAACTGCCAGTTCTTGCTGATGACGTATTTCTCGCCGCGGTCGTAGAGCTGATCCCAGTCCGGGGAGCCGGGGATCGGCGTGAGGATCATGAACTGGATGGAGTCGATATCGTTCTTCAGGGCGAACTCCGCGGTGGCGTCGATCGTCTCGACGTCGTCCTCGTCCGAGCCCACCACGAACATGCCGTGGATGCGGATGTTGTGGGCGTGGAAGCGCTCGATCGACCGCTCGATCTTGGCGAGATCCTGCTTCTTCTGGAAGAGCTTGAGCGTCCGCGGATTGATGGACTCGAACCCGACGTAGACGTTGAAGCAGCGGGAGTCGCGCATGAGCTGGAGGAGCTCCGGATCGTCGACGGTCTCCGTTCGCACCTGGGCGCCCCAGTCGGGCGTCAGGTCGTGATCGATCATTCCGCGGAGCAGCTCTTTGCACCGCTTCTTGTTCGCGGTGAAGATGTCGTCGGCGAAGAAGGTGTAGAGGTTGCCCCGGTGGACCTCGAGCTCCTGCAGCACGCGCTCGACGGAGTGCGTGCGGAAGGCGTGCCCGTACATCCCGGGCACCGAGCAGAAGGTGCACGAGAACGGGCAGCCGCGCGAGGTAGCGACCGAGATGACCCCGCCCGGTTTCCAGCCCGTAATGAGCCGGTAGTCCGGGATCGGGTTGACGTCGAGGTTCGGGATCTTCGGGCGCTCCGGGAGATGGACCGGGCGCCCGTCCGCGAGGTACGACAGGTTCTTGATCTGCTCGAACCCGTGTCCCGCCTGGATCGCGTCGACCAGCTCCTGAAACGCGAACTCTCCCTCGCCGCGAACCACGAAGTCCGCGTGCTCGAGTCCCTCCTCGGGCAGGAAGCTCACGTGCGTTCCCCCGAGCACGGCAATCGCGCCCGCCTCCCTCACCTTGTCGGCAAGTCGGTATGACTGGGGCGCCGTCGAGGTGATCGCGGAGATCGCCACGAGGTCGGCCGAGAGGACCTCCTTCATGTCGACGTCGTGGATGTCCTCGATGTAGACCCGGATGTCGTAACCCTTGGTGCGCATGATCGTGGCCAGGAGCACCGAGCCAAGACGCGGAATGCAGACCCGGCTGTAGATGTGCAGATGTGTCGATTTCGGCTCGACGAACACAAGCTTCTTAAGTGNGCGTCTCATCGACGGAGGTCTCCTCGGGAGCGGGTATTTGGGTGAAGGGCCCTACTTCGATCTTGCGCTCACGCTACATCGGNGTCGCTAGCAAAGTCAAACCTGTGTTCACCCCAGATCTGGGAGCCGCGGCCTCGCCGACCCCCTATATATGGGATTTTACCCTTGACAGAATTTGGCGGCCTCACTAGCATGCCGATCAGAGGTAGCTCCGACCACGCCGATGAAGGGAGGTGACGCGGTGGCGAAGAAGAAGGCGACCAAGAAGAAGAAGAAGTAAGGGGCTCCGCGGCGCTCGGCCCTGCCTGAACATGAGGTGGAGACCCGCGAACCCTCCTCGGGTCTCCTCTCAGCGACAGGGCCGAGCTATCTATTTCGTTTTGGCGAGGGGCCGAGGCTTGGCGGGAACGAGCTTCGTCTTGTCGTCCTTCTGGAGCCCCTTCACTTCCTCGACGAATTGGCCGATATCCTTGAACTGCCGATACACCGAGGCGAACCGCACATAGGCGACCGGATCGAGCCGTTGCAGGTGCTCCATGACGACGCGACCCAGCTCCTCGCTGCTGACCTCTTTCTCGGCGCGCTCGTGAAGCTGGGCCTCGATGTCGACGACGACGTCATCGACGGCCTGAACCCCCACCGACCGCTTCTCGCACGCCTTGAGGATCGAGCCGCGGAGCTTCTGCCGATCGAAGGGCTCGCGCCGCCCATCGCGCTTGACCACGTGGGGCAGGACGTCCTCGATGTACTCGTAGGTCGTGTAGCGGCGGTGACACTTGAGGCACTCACGCCGGCGCCGGATGAACTCCCCTTCCCGGCCTACCCGCGAGTCGACGACCCGATCCTCCGTGTGGCCACAAAACGGGCATTTCATCGGGCCCCCTCTCCTCTCACGCCGGTACGGTCATGTCCCGGCTTCAGTGGGTTCTGTCCGGATAGAGCGGGAACCGGTTCGTCAGCTCCTGCACCTCGCCCCGTACCGCCGCCTCCACGGAGGAAGATCCGAGATTGGACAGCACGCGGTCGGTGAGGCGCGCGATCTCGGCCATCTCGGCCTCACGCATGCCTCGCGAGGTGACGGCCGGCGTGCCGATCCGGACGCCGCTCGTCACCATGGGGCCACGCGTCTCGAACGGCACCGTGTTCTTGTTCACGGTGATCCACGCCCGGTCGAGCGCTTCCTGGGCGTCCTTGCCGGTAATGTTCCGGCTCGTGAGGTCCAGCAGCATGAGGTGGGTGTCGGTGCCCCCCGTCACGAGCCGATAGCCGCGCTCGACGAGCGCCGAGGCGAGCGCCGCCGCGTTCTTCACGATCTGCTTCTGGTACTCGCGCCATGCCGGCGTCAAGGCCTCGCGAAACGCCACGGCCTTTCCGGCGATCACGTGCATCAGCGGACCACCCTGAACCCCGGGCATGACGGTCTTGTCGAGCGCCTGCGCATGCTCAGACCCGCACATGACCATGCCGCCCCGTGGACCCCGCAACGTCTTGTGAGTCGTCGTCGTGACGAAGTCCGCGACGCCGACCGGCGATGGGTGTAGCCCCGCCGCGACCAGCCCCGCCGGATGGGCGATGTCGGCCATGAGCCGCGCGCCGACCTCGCGCGCGATGTCACGGAACGGGGCGAAGTCGATTGCCCGCGGGAAGGCGGAGCCCCCGGCGATGATCAGCTTGGGTCGGTGCTGGCGCGCCAGGTCGCGTACCTGATCCAAATCGATCCGCTCCGTGTCCTTGCGTACGCCGTACGCGACGATCGAGTAGAACTTGCCGGAGTAGTTCACCGGGCTGCCGGCCGTCAGATGCCCGCCGTGGGAGAGGTTGGGCCCGAGCACGGTATCGCCAGGTTTCAGGAGCGTGAAATAGACCGCCATGTTGGCCTGGGCGCCCGAATGGGGCTGCACGTTGACGTGCTCCGCTCCGAAGAGCTCCTTGGCGCGGGTGATGGCGAGATCCTCGACGATGTCGACGATCTCGCAGCCTCCGTAGTAGCGACGTCCGGGGTACCCCTCGGCGTACTTGTTGGTCAGCACCGACCCCACCGCCTCGAGCACCGCTTCGGACACGAAAGTTCTCGGAGGCGATCAG
>JGI25382J43887_10000110_pt1 | contig 19710 bp, 14 predicted proteins | sample GraSoi013_1_40cm_3_FD_43887 | JGI IMG/M metagenome (IMG submission 43887) | reverse complement strand
ATCGTGAACACCCCGTATGTCAATGCCGGTCCCACCATCTTCGCGGACGAGACGACAGGCACAACGACCCTGTACTTCACGGTGCAGAACAATCCGCCGGGCAGCGACCAAGGCTTCGACATCTACGCGAGCACGGGGGCGGAAGACGAAGGGGCGTTCGGTCCGCCAGTGCTGGTCCCCGAGCTCAGTAGCCCGTTCCGCGACACCCGCACCACCATTCGGCGCGACGGGCTCGAGATGATCCTGTCCAGTGGTCGCCCGGGCGGCGTGGGCAACGAGGACCTGTGGGTGTCGACGCGAGCCTCGACTCTCGATCCCTGGTCAACGCCGGTGAACCTGGGAGCGGTGGTGAACACCACCACGTTCGATGGGGGCCCCGCGCTGTCCTTCGATGGCACAACGCTCTATTTCCACTCGAACCGGCCTGGCGGTTTCGGCGGGAACGACTTGTATGTGACGACACGCACGTTGCTGCGCGGGCCGGACGTGGCAGAGGATGCCGGGGTGGAGAAACAGCACAGGGGGAAGACTCACGCGACGGGCCGGACTCACAGGAAAGGATAGCGGCAGCCGCCCGAGGGGTTAGGCGTCGGCACGCACCAGGGCACCCAGCGGCCAAGAATGCTGCCGCCGGGTGCCCGATGGATGTGATCAGAACCGCCGCGAATAGCCCACGAACATCAGGACTCCCGCGAGATCGCCGGAGCCGATCGAGCCGCCGGGCCCCGTGAGCAGGTTCGCGCTCGCCAAGCGGGCAAACACTCGGATCGGGCTGCTAAACGTAAACGTGTTAGGGCCCCGCTCGAGGCCCACAGCCGGATCGAGGAAGACGATAACGCTCGGTCGCCGGAAGCCATCGCTCTTACCGATCAGATCGTGATACGGGATCCCGTCAACCCGGCCGCCGAGGCTCACCGACAATCCCCGCTCCGGCAGCAGGCCGTAGCTCAAGCCGAGGCGTCCGGTGTACACGTCCGGCACCGAGATGTGCACCGCGGAGCCGGGCGATGTCGGCGCTCGCACGACGTCAGTCTGATTGCGCGGACTTACTAGATAGGAGCCCGTGAAGTAGGCGAATGCTCGCGGAGCCACCTCGCGAAAAGCCTGCCCCTGCACGATGACACCCCAGCCGCCGTCCCCGAGCTCGACGGATTGATCTACGGGAAACTGCACGGAGCTTCCGTTCGCCAGGAAGTAGGCATCGGCGAACTTGTCGTTTCCCGTGGGGATCTTGACTCCTGCCCCGAGCGCGACATTGCCCTTTGGGTGCGTTCGCGAGTTCAGCAGCCACGCGGTGCCGACCAAGCCCATGTCGCCGATCCCGCCGGCCCGCACTATGTGGCGGGCCGTATCGGCGTAGAAGCGCGACTGGCTGCCGTACGAGACGGGCACGGTCAGTCGCATGCTGACGCGATCGCTCGCGGCGTACGTCACGTTGACGTTGGCGGAATGAATGTTGATGATGAGCGGCTGGCCGAAGAATTGTGCTCCGGGGGTTGTCTGTTGGCTACCCACATAGAAGCGGTCGGCGTGGAGGTAGCGGTAGTCGACGGCGACCTGCCACTCGTGGGCGCGCAGATCCGTCGATTGAGATTCGCCGTGTCCCCCCAAACTGGGGGTTGTGAATCGGATTGGGACTCAGCCCTGGGCGAACGACTGCCGCGGGAGCACAACCAGGCCGATGCCAAGCGTTAAGACTGCCACTGGGTGAACGCGCATAGAACCTCCTCGTCCTGGCCGCCTGGAGTCCGCTACCGTGCCGGCAGAATCTCCGCGAGCCCTCGCTGGATTGTCTCGCTCGTGATCGGGCCGGGATTGATCAGCCGCACGATACCGTGGGTATCAATGAACACCGACGTCGGCACGCCGTGCAGCGCGTAACTCTTGCGAACCTTGCCCTTCTCATCGAGCAGCACGGGAAAGGGCATGTGGAACTCGTCCGCGAACTTCCGCGCGTCCGTCATCCGTTCCTGATCCGTCAAGTTGATCGCCAGTACCTGCAAGTGCTGATCCTTGTGAGCGTCGTACGCGGCGACGATGTCGGACATCTCCCCGCGGCATGGTTTGCACCAGGAGGCCCAGAAATTGAGAANCACGGGACGACCCGCGTAATCGGATAGGCTCACGGTGCCGCCGGCGAGCGTCTTCAGGGTGAAATCGGGTGCGGGGGATCCGAGCGTCTGGGCTGAGAGCGGTCCAGCGGCGCTGAGAAGCGTCGCGAAGGCGATCGACAGGAGCTGCGAACCGAGCCGCACCTTGGTCCCCCAAAAGCAACGCGCCGAGTTCCCGTTTGGGGAGCTCGGCGTCTGCCGGGTTGCCTCGAACTAGGCTGCTGCAACATTCTCCTCGAGCGTTGCTGTGTCAAGACCGTGCGGTTCACAGCGTCGCCGCGTAGCGCTCCCATTGCGACTTTAATTGCTTCATAAGCGCGACGCAGTCCGAATCGCTGCGAATGTTCTCCAGATTGGGATCCCGCCCAAGCGGCGCCATCGTCACGAACACGGTCACAAGGAAAATCGGTAGCGGTCACAAGCGGTGGGCGTCAGATGCGGACGCCCACCTCACTGCCCGACGGGAAGCGCAAACGCCACGTAGCTGGCGGGTACCTGCTGCGTTCTCGCCTTGCCGCTACTGGCCGCGATCACGACGAACTGTCGACCGTCGACCTCGTAGGTCGCGGGCGTCGCGTTCCCCGGCGCTGGGAGTGTCGTCTCCCACAAGAGCGCCCCGGTGGCCTTGTCGAACGCGCGGAACTTGCCGTCATAGTTCGTGGCGCCGATAAACACCAAGCCGCCCGCCGTGACTACCGGACCGCCGTAGTTCTCGCATCCAGTGTTCGCCAGCCCCTGGGCCGCCAGCTCGCGATANTCGCCCAACGGGATCTTCCAGACATACTTACCCGTGNTCAGGTCGATGGCGCTGAGCGTGCCCCACGGCGGCTTCAGGGCCGGATATCCATCGNGGTCGAGGANTTTCGCGTACTGGACGCGGTATTTCTGGTCGATCGGCGAGGCCACCTTCATGGCCACCTCCGCCTGCGCCTCCTCGCCCGTGAGGANGTAGCGCTGGANNGCCGACAACGCATCCGCGCCCAGCCGCGCGAAGCCCGGCATCCGCCCGCCTCCGTCCGCGAGGACCGCCCGGATCTCCGGCAGCGTGAGCCGGTCGGTGAGATCGAGCAGCGACGGGTAGGTCGGTGGTAACCCCTTCCTGTCGACGCCGTGACAGCTGGCGCATTCCCTGGTGTACAGCTCCCTGCCGCCGACCGCGCCGACCGCGGGAGGGCGCTCCACCAGAGCGACCGTCCACGCCATCTCGTTCGCGTTGACGTATAGCACCGCCGTCGCGGGATCGAAGGCCGCGCCGCCCCATTCCGCCCCGCCGTCCAAGCCGGGGAACACGATCGTGCCCTGCAGGCTTGCCGGGACGAACTGACCGCCGCTCCGCACCGCTCGGAATCGCTCCAGCGCCGCGCGATGTGCCTCCGGCGTGCGATCAGTGAGCATATCCTCGGTCAGTCGCTGGCGCGCGAATGGCTCCGGTACGAGCGGCAGCGGCTGAGAATCGGCGGCGACCTCACCCTCGACGTCCGACGGCGGGTACTTGCGGTATTTGATCGGAAAGAGCGGCTTGCCGGTTTCGCGCTCGAACACGAACACGTGGCCCGACTTGGTGATCTGGGCGACCGCGTCGATCCGGCGACCGTCGCGACGCAGCGTGACCAGATTCGCGGGCGCCGGCAGGTCCCGATCCCAGATGTCGTGCCGAACGAACTGAAAATGCCACACGCGCTCGCCCGTCTCCGCTTTGAGCACGATGAGCGAGTTGGCGAACAGGTCGTCTCCCACGCGGTTGGCGCCGTAGTAGTCGTCGGCCGCCGAGCCCGTGGGCACGAACACGAGGCCGCGCTTTATGTCGAGCGACATCCCGGCCCAGTTGTTCGCGGCGCCGGTATACGTCCACCCGTCCTTCGGCCATGTCTCGTACCCGAGCTCGCCGGGCCGCGGAATGGTGTGGAAGATCCAGCGCAACGCCCCGGTCCTCGCATCATAGGCCCGCACGTCGCCCGGCGGCGTCGGGAGGCTCTCGGCCGTGCGGCTGCCGAGGATGAGCAGGTCTTTGTAGACGATACCGGGCGTCCCCAGTGACACCATCAGCTTCTCGCCGGGCCGGAGGTCATCGCGCATATCGATGCGGCCGCCGTTGCCGAACGTGCCGATGGGACGTCCCGTCCTCGCGTCCAGGGCGTAGAGGAACTGCTGCACCCCGACGAAGATCCGTCGGTCCGGCCCGTCGCCCCAATAGGCGACGCCGCGGACCCGGCCGCCTCCGCCGCGCACCTTGCGGCCGTGGTACGGGTCGAAGCGCCACAGCAGCCCACCGGTGGCGGCGTTGAGCGCCACGACGTTGAGACCGGCGGTCGTGGCGTACAACACCCCGTCGACCACGATGGGATTGACCTCCAGCTCGGTGCCGACCGTGCTGTCGCTGGCATCGAACGTCCATGCCACCTGGAGGTGCGTCACGTTCGCGCGGTTGATCTGCGTGAGGGATGAGTAGCGTATGCTCTCCGGCCCGCCTCCATACACCGGCCATTCTACGGGCGGGTCCGCGGTCCGTGGGCGCGACGAGGATTGGGCGGCCAGCGTCACGACGGCGGCGAAGCGAACGGCGTGTTGGAGTCGCATGGCGTTCGGTAGAGTATGAGCTGCGCCCGCTCCTCGGAAGAGGAGCGCAAGCGCCGCCTGGCGCTCGGCGCTTACGAAGTCCCGGCCACGGGTCTGCTTACGCTCTCACAGGTTCAGCACCAGCGCCGGCTCCGTCAGCAAGAAGACCGTCAGGAACAGGTTGATCGAGGCGGTGAACAGGCTCCGCAGCGCCGTCTGGTCCGCGGCGGTGAGCTGGACGCCGCTCGCTCCAGCATAGCTCGGGCCGGTCGGCCCGACGGTGATGGTGGCGAACGCCTGCCCGTTCACCGTGACGGCTATGTTTCCGCCGACCGTACGGGTGGCGGTGTCCGCCNTGACGGTCCCGTTTGAGCGCACGGTCTCGCCGCCGCTCGTCAAACTGAAATCGGTGGTGACGGCAACTGACGCCGTGCCGGACACGCTCGCGGTCTCGCTGATGTGCACGCCCTGCGCGGCGACGTCCACCGTCGTCTGCGCCGTGAGCGCCGTGAGCGTCGCGGTCAGCGCCGAGGTGAGATCGAGCCGCGTCACGCCGTCGCTCACGAAGCCCGCGAGCGACACCCCCGCGCTCTGGCCGACCGGGCGACTGATGCTGTAGCTCGCGTACGTCGCCGGGGTCGGCCCCGTCGTCCCGACGATGGCGACGCCGAGCACGGCCGCGCTGGGGCTACTCTGGTCGGTGAGATCGACATAGCCAATCATGCTCAGTGGGCGGGTCGGTACGGTCGTGAACGGCTGGATGGCATAGAGCCGGAAGCGCACGCCGTTCGCGGGCGCGCCGGCCGCGGTCGATACCACATACCGATTCGAGATCGTATCCCACAGGAACGTCTTGCCGCGAGCCGTGTCCGGGAAAATCGCGGCCTCGATCGGCTGACCCGCGAGCGCCTCGCGCAGCGCTGCTGTCGCCGCTGCGCTCCACGCGAGGGCGGGACCAGGCGCGACGACCACTGGCGCGCCAATCGCCAAGGACGCGGAACCGGCCGCAGCGAATTGCGGGAGGAGCACGGCGAAGCTCTGGAAAGTGCCGGTAGCGGTCGGTGCGGAAACCGACTGGAGCTGGGCGGCCGTGTTGGCGGGGTTCGCGAGCTTGGCGGGCGCGGGACCGGTGCCGCCTCCGCCGCAGGCCTGCAGGGTGCACGCGGTGGCGCACAGCAGCCACAGCCCGCGAGGGAGTCGAGACATGGCCACCTCCGACACCGTGCGGGGCAGCAACGGGCTCCGGCGATCAATGGGGATCTGTCGGCGGCGCCGGATCAGCGTGCCGCTACTGGCACCGAGGCCCCGCCGCACCCGCTCGGCGTCGCCCGGACGCCGCAAGAGCAGGGCCAACGCCCTCCCGCGCTCAGCGATCCAGTCGCTGCGGCGCGCACGCCACACCATGTTCGCCTGGATTAGCAAGGCGAATAGCCACGCACAGTTACTGCGCCGGACCTCAAGCGATCGCTTGACTTCCGCCCGCTCCGCTCCCTATACGTACAGCATGCTGCCAGCGGACAGCAGGAGTCTCTGATATGCCAGACCTCCCGCAGTGGGCGAGGCTCAGGACGGGCTTGAACTACCACCTCCGTCGCGGGGCGTGGTACCCGGTGGTACGCGTCACGCAGGGCGAAGCCCTCATCGACGTCAATCAGCGTAGTCTGACGGTGCCGGCCGAGCTGCTGCACATCGTCCCGATCCGCCCGCAGGTGTGGTCCGTGGTGCCCCGCCCGCTCGACGCCGTGGACCTGCCGCTCAGCTGGGGCGACCGCTACGCGGTGTGCCCCAACTGCAGCGCGCGCGCGCCGCTCGGCGAACGCGTCCCCAGCATGTCCTGCACACGCTGCGGCGGCGAGTTCGAGATCGCCTGGTCCCTGGATCACTATCTCGCGTAGTCGAGCCGCGGCTTGAGCCGCGCTCTTCCAACCGATAGACCCACACTGCCGTCCGGCGTATTGTTCGTTCCCGATCCCGAGGAAGGCAGGTGTGGTCATGCCGGTGCCGCTGACCGTCGTCATCCCGACGCTGAACGAGGAGAGACAGATCGCCGCCGCGCTCGAGGCGCTGCGCTGGGCGGACGAAGTCATCGTCGCCGACGGCGGCTCGAGCGACCGCACGGCCGAGCTCGCCCGGAGCCACGGTGCCGCGGTGATCGAGGTGCGCGGCGAGAGCATCGGGCTCCAGCGCAACGCCGCGATCGCGCGCGCGCGCAACGAATGGGTGCTCGCGCTCGACGCGGACGAGCGGGTGACGGATGCTCTGCGTGAGGAGCTCGCGCGCGTGCTCGCGGCACCGGCGCACGAGGCCTACCGTGTCCGCTGCGAGAATTACTTCCTCGGCCGGGAACGCAGCCGCGGCCGCTGGGGTCGTGATTGGCACGTCCGGCTGTTCCGACGGCACCGCCGCTTTTCAGAAGAGCGCGTTCACGAGCATCTCGAGGCGGTGCACGACGTGGGGGAGCTGCGCGGGCCGATCCTGCATGTGCCGTACCGTGACCTCACCCATCACCTGGAAAAGATGATAGTCTATGCCCGCTGGGGAGCCCGGGAGCTGCACGCGCGCGGTCATCGCGCCACCGCGTGGGACATCCTCGGCCNCCCGGCCTGGCGTTTCGTGCGCGATTATTTCTTGCANGGGAGCTGGCGAGACGGGCGCTTTGGACTGGTGACGTCGTTGCTCACCGCCTGCGCCGGGTTCCTCAAGTACGCTTACCTCTGGGAGCTCGAGCAAACGCCGTCGGCGCCGCGCACGGNCTGACCGCGGCGGCAGGAGCGGCCCCGATGCGGCTTCCGATTCTGATGTATCACAAGATCGACCGGCTTCCCTCGCCGCCGGGCGCGCGCCACCCCCGCAATTACGTGCTCCCGGAGCAGTTCGCTGCCCAGCTCGCGGCGCTGCGACGCTGGGGCTATCAGACCATTTCGTTCGGCGACTGGCTCGCCTACCGGCGNGGTGCGGGCACGCTGCCGCGGCGGCCGATCATCCTCACCTTCGACGACGGGTACCGCTCCACCTACGAGATCGCGTGGCCGCTGCTCCAGCGCCATGGCTCGACCGCCACCGTGTTCCTCGTCTCGGACTTGATCGGCAAAACGAACGCCTGGGATGCGGACGAAATCCAGGAGCCACTGCTCGGCCCCGCCGAAATCGCCGAGATGCGGGCGGGACACATCGAGTTCGGATCGCACAGCAAGACGCACGCGGCGCTCACGACCCTGCCGCTGCCACGAGCCATGGCGGAGCTGCGCGATTCCCGCACCGCGCTCGAGCGCCTGGTCGGCGACCCGGTCCGCGTGCTGTGCTATCCCTACGGCAAGCACAACTCCGCCGTGCGCACCCTGGCGCGCGACGCCGGCTACGAAGCGGCGGTGATCGCCCGGCGACGACTCAACTCGGCTGCGACCGATCCCCTGAGGCTGGCCCGCCTGAGAATGGACCCGAATACCCGACTGCAGCGACTGCGCTGGACCCTGATCCAGCTCCGCTGGCTGTCCTGGACCTGAGGCCCCGATGCCGCGGATCCGTCTCGTACTCTTATGGGTCGTCTGCGTGGGGGCCGGCCTGGCCGCCGTGCGGCTCGCCCCCGCCGCCGTCGCCTCGTGGCGGTCTCGCCGGCAGGCGCTGCAGCTGGAATCGATCCGCGTGATCACCAGGGCCGGGGCGTTTCCCTCGATCGAGATCACGCTGCGCAACCCGGCGCCCTCGATCAGCTTCCTCACGACGCTCGACGCGGAAGTCGCCACCCGTCTCCGCCGGGGACAGGCAGGCGATTGCTCAGAGGGCCCGGCCGTCTGGGACTACGATCTGCTGATCGACGGACGCCGCGCCGCGCAGCATGACCNCGTGACGCTCTCCCAGCTCGTCGACCCGGTAAGCCTGCACCGTTTCGCGATCGCCGTCGGGCANGGCGGCCCGCCGGCGCACGGCGAGTACGACATCGCGCTCNCGCTCCGCTACAACGAGGGCGCCACCTTACCGCTGGGCCACGTCGAGCTCTCCATCGACGGCCCGGCGTGCGGGCTCGCGCCGGGCGGGCGACCCGCGCGGCCCATGCGGGTCGAGCGCGTCCGGCTCCCTCAGGCTTGAAATCCGCTTGAGACCGCGACGCGACCGTACGCCCCATGCAAGCGGTCATTTTGTTCGGGTACGCGTTTATCTCGAACGTCGCGCTCGCGGTCCTCCCCCACGAGCCGGCGGTCATCTGGTACGGCCCGCGCCTCGGCGTGTGGCCGACTACCGTGGTGGCGACCGCGGGAACGGTCGCCGCCGCGCTGGTCGACCACCGGCTATTTGTGCCGCTGATCCGGCGAGTGACGCAGGGCCGACGGACGGCGAGCGCGTCCTCTCAGGGCGCGAATTATGTGAGCGGTCTGTTTCGCCGCTTCCCGTTCGCCGTGATCGCGCTGTCCGGGCTCACTCCCCTGCCCTTCTTCCCGGTCAAGGCCCTCGCCTTCACCACGGACTACCCGCTCGGGCGGTATATCGCCGCCGTCGCGGCCCGCTCCGTGCCGCGCTATGCGCTGCTCGCGTGGCTCGGCGTCGCCGTGCGGCTGCCGACCTGGCTGCTCGTCGTCCTGTTCGTGCCGTTGCTGATCCCCGCGTTGCGTATGCTCTCATGGCGCCGGCCCAGCGCGAGCTGACCGGCTTGCTCGCCGACGCCGAGCGGCGGCTGCTGCGCGCGGTCGCCGCGCGGCTGCCTGCGGCGGTGAATTCCGATCACCTCACTGCGCTGGGCCTGGTCGGCGCCGTAGGCGTGGGCGCCGCGTACGCGCTGTCGCGCCTCAGCACGGCGTGGCTCTGGGTGGCGAGCGCCTGCCTCGCGCTGCAGTGGCTCGGCGACAGCCTCGACGGCACGCTGGCACGGGTGCGCGGCGCCGAGCGGCCGCGCTACGGCTACTACCTCGATCATGTGGTGGACGCATTTTCGACCGCCGTCATCGGCCTCGGGCTGGGACTATCGCCGTACGTACACCTGAACGTCGCTCTGGGCGTGGTGATCGTCTATCTCGCCCTGTCGATCAACGTCTATCTGGAAGCGAACGTGTTCGGACTGTTTCGGCTCGCCTACAGCCGGCTGGGGCCGACCGAAGTACGAATCATCCTGATCGCGGCCAACGCGGCGCTCGCGCTCGCTGTGCGGGGGCGGATGGTTACCACCGTCGCTACGGGGACGGTCGGGTTGCTCGGGATCTGCATGTTAGGGATGCTGCTCGCGAGAGTCGCCAGCAATCTGAGGGCGCTTTCACAGCAGGAGCCCGCTAGCAGGCCGGTCCTCGCTCCTCCCGCCTCACAGCCACTCAGCGTCTCGGCGCCTCGGCGTCTACCTGACCGTCTCGCCCCCTCATTCCCCCAGCAGCCGTCGTGCCTTCCTGAACACGGCGTGCCACATCGCGCGCGTGAGCCTGCCGGTGTTCGTGTTCTGCCGGCTCGGATGGTAGGACGAGACGAGCCGCGTGCCGTCGGGCAGCGTCGCGACCGCGCCGTGGGCGAACGCGGGCCGGTCCCGCGGGGCAAGCGTCGTCCACCACCCCGAGGCTTTGAGCCAGCTCTCGTGCGCGACCCGACCGAGCGTCACCACCACCTTGCGGCGCGGGAGCAGCCGCAGCTCGGCCTCGAGGAACGGCCGGCAGCGCTCGAGCTCCGCGCGGCTCGGCTTGTTCCCCGGAGGCGCGCACCGCACGGCGGCAGCGATGTAGCAGTCGGTGAGCTCGAGACCGTCGTCGCGCGCGCGCGACGCGGCCTGGTTCGCGAAGCCGTAGCGGTGCAGCGCCTCGTACAGCCAGGCGCCGCTCGAGTCGCCCGTGAACATGCGGCCGGTGCGGTTCGCGCCGTGCGCCGCGGGCGCGAGCCCGACGACGAGCAGACGCGCCCGCGGGTCGCCGAACCCCGGGACCGGTTTCCCCCAATACTCCCAATCGCGGAATGCGCGCTTCTTCTCGCGCGCCACGCGCCTGCAGTACGCGCGCAGCCGAGGGCAACGGGCGCACGACACAATCGCACGATTGATGTTCTNGAGTGAGGAGAACATGGGCTCGGCATACACTACCCTAAGGGTAGTACCGTGCCGAGCCCACCCTTCAGGGTGGGGATCACAGACCGGTGTGGTGTTTGTGACCGCTTGCGTTGCGCGCGCTGCTAGAACCTGATCGCGATGCCTTGCTGCGTCGTTCCGGCGATGGTAAACGTCTCGACCGCGAGCGCGGCACCGAGCAGCCACGGTCGGACCCGCGCGGGCAGCGCCGCCGCCGCGCCGAGCACGGCTAGACCGGTGACGGCCGTGTAGGTATTCAGCTGCCCGACCGTCGGATGGGAGCCGAGGATCGGATTCGACTCGCGGAAGTTGCGCCAGCCGCCCCGGGCGAGCCAGCGGGTCTGTCCGGCGTCGATCAGCAGGGCGACCGTGAACGCGCCCGCCAGGGCGACGTCGGACTGGCGCCACGACAAGCGCGGGGGCGCCGGGAGCGCGGCCCTGAACACGGTCAGCCGCACTGTGGGCTTGAGCGGCGTCGACGGGGTCAGCGGCGCAGACAGCTTCCAGGCGATGTCACGCTGCGCGTACACCCGCGGCGCGGCCCAGAACTGGTGGTCTTTCAGGGCGCGCTGCGCGGTGCCCTGCCCAGGCAACGCGGCGAGCGCGGCGACGACGATCGAGACTACGGGAGTGTGCCTCATACGCAGCGTTGCGTAAGGGCAAAGCGGGTGCCAGGCGTGGTGCTGGCGCTACCCTCTCGTCCCGCAAGGATTTCTTGCAGCCCGCCAGGGCCGGGCGTGGCGTCGCGCTGCGATTGTGTTGCGCGGGTGTGACAGTCTCACCCTGCAAGAATTCCGCGCGTCTTGCCGGGTATCTCACAGCGCGGCTACGTTGTGTGAACTGCAAGAGTCCGCTTGCGGAGAGGCGGCGGACTCCACCACTCCGCTGACACGAACCTCAATTCGTTTCTGTGAGCGCGGCCCAAACGACAGCCGGCTGGCGCCGCTGGCTCGTTCCGGCGGGCCTGGTCGCGCTGCTGGTGATCGGCGCGGGGTGGCTGTGGCACGCCGGGGTGCTGCACCGCATCTCGAACAAAGACCGCCTGATCGCCATGCTGCGGGAGAGTGGCTCGGGTGGGGCGCTGCTCTGCATCGGGATCCAGTTCCTGCAGGTCGTGATCGCGGTCATACCCGGCGAGATCACCTCGTTCGCGGCGGGCTACGTGTTCGGCGGCTGGCGCGGCTTTGTGTACTCCGCCATCGGCGTGACGCTCGGCTCGGCCTTCAACTTTTGCTTCGCCCGTGTGGTCGGCCGGCCCACGCTGGAGCGCCTGGTCGGTCGCGACACCCTCGCCAGGCTCGACCGCTCGCTCGACACCGCCAGGAGCCGGTCGGCGATGTTCCTGCTGTTCCTGCTCCCGGGCGTGCCGAAGGATGTGCTGTGCTATGCGGCGGGCTTCTCCGGTATGCCCCTGATCGAGTTCGTGGTGCTGTCGGGCTTGGCACGCTCGCCNGCCCTGCTCGCGAGCGTGCTGATCGGCGCGGGCGTATCGCGGGGCGACTACCGCTCGCTCATCGCTACGGCCGTGGTGCTGCTGCTCGCGATCGGGGGCTACTACTGGTACCGGCGCTCGCGGAAGGAAGGCACGCGGCACGCCGACTGAGGCATCCCAGCTCGGCACGGAGACGCGGGCGACGGTGCGGGTCGGCATGCGACCGTGCCACGGATTTCGTGAACCACGAAACGCCGTGGTCGGTGATGGAGCGGCTGCCCGGTAGAACACGGAGGGTACCGTGGCCCCCGTTGGGCCGCTAAGTTAACGCGCAGCGTCGGGAGAGGTGGCCGAGTGGCTGAAGGCGGCGGGTTGCTAAGGGCCTCGGTCGCCTTGCCTCCTGATCCTTCCTGATCCTAACGACAACCGCTGCGTCAGCTTTCCGACCGCGCCTTTTCCGTCGGAGTCCGCCGAAATCCGTCCGTTCCCGCGCTGTCTGCCACCAGTTTCGCCACCAGCGCATGAAGCGGCCTTTCAGCGTGCCATTAGAACACGTACCTCACGCCGAGCTCCATCTGCCACCGCGACGCGAGGTCCTGGACCTGACGGAGTCCCGGAAGCCGCAATCGATAGACTCCGCGCCCGGCGTTCGCATCGTAGCCCACGAGGCGAAGCATCGGCGCGCGGACGTCGGGCGTCGTGACCCGGGACTGCCCCCACTGCTGGTTGATCAGGTTGAGCACGTTGTACACGTCCGCAGTCACCTCGAGCGACTGGCCGGAGACGGTTGGGATGGACTTTGTCAGCCGCGCGTTGAGGGTGCCGAACCACGGGTTGCGGCAGCTGTTGCGCTCGGCGATCCGGCCGCGCTGCCGGCGCAAGCATGACTCGCTCTCGATGAAACGGCTCAGCGCCCCCCAATCGGCAGGAGCTGCCAGGGCGATGTCCGACGAATCCCGCGGCACGTAAACGATGTCGTTCGACATGCCTGAGCTGCCGCTCCCGTCCGCGTTGGCATCCCCTTGCACGACATAGGTGAACGGCGTCCCCGATGCACCCGCATATAGAAGCGAGACCGCCATGCGGTACGGGAGGCGCACCACCGCGCCGAGCTCTACGCGCTCGGGAATCTCGAAGAACGACGTGCGCAGCCGCCGATCCTCCAGCGTGCCGTCGAGTGGCGTGTTCTGCAGGTTGGGCCGCGCCTGGAAGTTGACGAGCGACATCCGGTCCCAGGCGCGCGTGTGCGCGTACAGCGCGCTTAGCTCGGCGCGATCCCCGAACTGCTTGCGCAGCTGGCCCGACAACACGAGCGAGTGATCGCCGCTGCCGTCGGACACGCGAACCACTGCACCCAAGGCCGGCGCGGGGCGCACGGGACTCGCGAACCCCGCGGCGCTGATCGCCCCGTACAGGGGACGGTTCCCCTCCCCTTGGGCGGCGGCCACCGGCGGCCCCAGGTTGGCGTCGCTCACGTACCACTGGTGCACCGCGCGCGCGTACAGCACATCGACCGTCCCGACGACGCCTCCCGGGAGCCGGTGATCTGCGCCGAGGGCGACCTTCAGGTTCTGCGGAAAGCTCAGGCCCGGATCGAAGAAGCTGAGCTGCGGTACCGGCCCAGCGCCGTTCGCACACGCGGTCGGCTGATTGAGGGGATCAAACGGCGGCACCGCGCTGCCGTCGCAGCTCAGGAACAGCTGCTCGGTGCCATCGTCCCGGTAGGCGTTGCCGACCCAGATGTAGGGTGGCGCACCGCTGAACAGGCCGACGCTCCCGCGCAGGAACGTGCGCCCCTGGCCCCCGAGATCGTAGTTGAATCCCACNCGGGGCGACCAGAGCCACTTGCCGCTCGGCCGCCGTCCGTTGTCGACGCCCAGCGCCGCCCGGAGCGCGTCGTTCGTGGCCACGGCGTCCGGCAGCACGGGCACCTCCGCCCGCANGCCGGCGGTCAACGTCAGGCCACGCAGCGGGGTCCAGCGGTCCTGCGCGTAGAGGGCGATCTGGAGAGCTCTGAACGTTACGGCGCCGGTGCGCGAGGGACCGGGGAGCGCGCGCTCGTAGTGGAATGACCGCCCGGCCTGGAGCGAGTCGAGGGTACGAAAGTTCCACAGGCCGACGCCGCTTAACAGCTGGTCGTGCTCGAACCGGAATGCCTGGGCGTGTGAACCCAGTGTCAGGGCATGGGCTCCGACGTCAACGGTAGCGTTCTCGGTGAGCTCGAGGGCGTCCTGTCGGAACAAGGCTGGGCAGGTCTGGTTGGTGCCGGCCACCAGCGTCCCGCGATCAGCCGGGACCTGGATGAGCGCATAGCCGACGTTGGGCCGGCACTCGGCGTGCAGCCGGAGATAGCTCAGGATCGCCTCGTTGGACCAGCGACCACCCAGGAGACTGGTCCAAATGAGGCGGGACGCGTTGGCCGTCGCGGGCGCTCGGGACGCCACGGACGACAGTGTGTATTGACCATACAAGCGTTCGAGGAATCCGCTGCGGTCACCGTCGGTGTAGTGGTGCGACAGCTCGAGATGGCTATTGGTGCCCACTTGCCAGGTGATCTTACCGAAGACGTCCGCCGCAGGAACCCGACCGTTCGAAGGGCCCAGGGTGCCGGGATCGAGGGCGTAGGTGTTCCGGAGGATGTCCTGGAAACGCGCCGCGCTGGCGTAGCGGATGCCGATACTGATCGTGTCGGCGCCGCCGGCGGTATCCGTGATCAGTGGTCCGGGATCAGGGACTACGCGGTGCTGCATGTCGAAGCTCAGGAAGTAGTGTGCGTGGTCGCGCACGATCGGACCGCCGATCGCCCCCCCATACTGCCAGGTGGTGAAATCCCCCGCTGGGTCTCCGGCCGCATTCTTGCCGACCAGGGCGCCGTCTGCCAGGTAGCCGAACACCGACCCGTGCACGGCGTTCGTCCCTGATTTCGTCACGGCGTTCGCAAACCCCCCAATAAAGCCGCCGAAGCGAATGTCGAACGGCGCCGCCATTACCTGGAGCTCCTGCAGCGCCTCGAGTGAAATGGGCCGTGGCAGCGTCTCTCGCCCCGGCAAGCGACCTAAGAACGGGTCGCCGTTCAGGCCGCCATCAATCTGGAACCCATTGAGCAACCGATTCTGGCCCCCGCTCGTGATGCCACCGGAGGGTGCGGAACCGGACGATGGGGAGATGGCGACCTGCGGACTCAAGGCGGTCAGGGTGAAGAAGTCCCGTCTGAGGTTCGGAAGCGCCGCGATGCGTGCGGCGGAGACGATTTCGGAAGGTCCCGTTCGGCCCGCGTTGAGGACCGCATCGGCCGTCGCGCGGACCACGACCGGTGCCAGCTCAACGGTGGCGGGCCGGAGCGCGAAATCCGCGACCAATCGTTGGCCCAGCGCGAGCACGATGCCGTTCCGCGTTTCGGACCCGAAGCCTACGGCGCGGACCTCAATGCGGTAGGGCCCACCCACTTCGACGTCCTCGAGGAGATACCTCCCCGTGGACCGGGTCGAGACCTCCCAACTGCGCCCGTCCAGCGCGTTCGGGACCCGGACGGTCGCCCCGACGACCGGCGAGCCGTCCTCGCCGGTCACCCTTCCCTGAATCGCGGCGCTCGTGACGCCTTGAGCCGACAGGAGCCACGGCAGAAATGCGAGGACCAAGGACAGAAGGCAGTGCTTCACTTCTCGCCGCCCACGAGCCTTCGGAAGCGCGGGTTACCTCGCAGGGGATCCCAGTCTGGATCAATGCGAAGCCAGGCAGGAGTTAGCCAGCCTGGGATCGAAAGGAGGTATTCAAGGCGGCTGACGGCGGCGTCGTACTCCCCCACCATGGTGTAGATGCGAGCCAAGTCGTGCTCATGGCGGTACCCTCGAAACGCCTCCCTCGTGACTGGCAGAAGGTCGACCGCTTTCTTCCCTTCTGCGATCGCCTCATCCTTTCGGCCGAGGCCTGCCCAGGCGATCCCCAGCGCGCTATGCAACCGCGGATCGTCGGGATGCTCCCGAAGCTTCCCAGCCACGACATTGCGCGCCGAGTCGTAGTAGACCCGCGCCAGCTCGCGATATCCCATCAGTCCGTAGACCTCTGCGTAGAGCTCGGTTCGCGGGACAAAGCGATTCTGGTCTTGGAACACCTCCGGAGCCATGGAAGAGAGCACGTCGAGCGCCGCTTGGTACCGGCGATCGAAGAGCTCGACCAACTCCCGGGCAATGACGAGGTACGGTTCGTCGGTGATGCCTACCTTGCGGGCCTCGTCGAGAACCGCCCGAGCCCGCTGCGTGCTGCCGTAGCCACGGAGGNCGACCATCACCCTATTGAAGTACGGTTCAACCGCGTCGGGCGAAAGCGCGGTCGCCCGCTCAAATTGGGCTTCCGCGCGCGGAAAATCCCGCAGCATCATGTAGGTCTGACCATACCCGCCGGCAATTCCGGACAAAGCCGGATCGAGTTGCTGTGCTCTTTCGAAATCCACCAGCGCTTCACGCAGCTTGCCCTGCCGCTGTCGGAGAACTGCCCGAGCGTGGAGCAGCTGGCTGTCGTTGGGGCGACTCGCCTCCACAATCGCGAATTCCCGCAGCGCCCGGTCGTAATCCAAGAAACCGAGCCAGTAGTAAGTGCCCAAGGAGTGGTGCGCTTCCGGCAGATCAGGAGCCAGCTCCAAGGCCTTGTCGACCGCTCGCTTCGCCGCCGCGAGGCCCTCCGGCGACCGATCGTAGTGAAACAGGTACAAACGCGAGCGCATCCGGGAGACCATGGCGTAGGCGAGGGCGAAGGCGGAATCCAGCTCTACTGCCTTCTCGTACATGCGCAGAGCTGTCCGTTGGATCCGCTCGTCCGCGCCGCGACGCAGGTACTCGTTCCCGCGCAGGTAGTAGTCGTACGCCTGGAGGTTGCGGGTCGGTACCGCCTCGATCGTGCGTCGTTGCGGCTGGAGCAACGTCAGGTCGAGCGCTTGCACCACCTGCTGAGCGATGTCCGACTGGACCCGAAAGATCTCGTCCAGGGGCTCGTCATAGACCTGCGCCCAGAGATGAGTGCCGTCGGTCGTGCTCACGAGCTGCGGGGTCACGCGCACTCGGGCGCGACCATCCGGTGACTTCTCCCAGCGGACGCTTCCCTCCAGGATGTAAGCGACGCCGAGCTCCCTGCCGATGTCGAGGATCGTCTTCTTGGTGCCCTTGTAGGCGGTGGCGCTCGTGCTCCCGATCACCCGCAAATCACCCACCGCGGCCAGCCGTGCGGTGATCTCCTCCGTCACCCCGTCCGCGAAATATTCCTGCCCAACCGGGCCCAGATTCGTGAAAGGGAGCACCACGATCCGCTTGGGCACCCGGGCGGTCTCCGCGCTGCGAGCGCCGAACGGTTTCCCGACGAGAAGCCAGCCAACCCCGAGGAGCCCGCTCACGATCACCGTGAGCAGAACGTGAACCTGTCGCCGAGCCGTTCGTGGAGCTGGCGCGGCGGCCACCGAGCTCGCGCTCCGCGCTGCCGCGCCGGGCTCTGCCGCGCTCGTCTGACTGACCGCCGCCGGGTCGGGTGCCGCCGCCGCGCCTGTCACGAGCGAACGACGCGCCCGGATTCCCGCGATCAGCCCCTGGGTCGCTAACGACGGCTCGACCTCAAGGTCGCGGCCCAACCGCCGCTCGAATTCCTCATACGCCCGCACCGCGCCCGCCCGATCTCCCATCCGGTCCAACAGCTCGACCAGCCCGCGCACCGCCGTCTCGTCAAACGGCGACAGCTCCGTCAACCGCAGCGCCCAGCGAGCCGCCCCGACCTGATTGCCGGCCGCCGCCTCTCGGTCCGTGACCAGTTGGGCGGCTTCGCACGCGCGCCGGCGCAGCCGCTCCCGCTCCTCGTCGAGCCAGCGCTCGAACTCTGGAACACCGGACACGTGCAGCCCGTTGAGCAAGCCGCCTCGGTACAGCTCTAATGCCTGCTCGGCCCGCCCCGCTTCGAGCGCCGTCTCGAACTCACGGACGTCGCACCCCAAGCCCTCCTCGCTTACCCCCAACTCCTCCTCTCCTCGAGCCAGCAACGCAGCGTGACCGAGTGCTTGCCGCAACGCGTGGACGGCCTGGCTGAGGGCATTTCGCGCATGCGCGTGGTCGAGCTCGGGCCACAGCAGCGCGACGAGGGTATCGCGGCGTTGGAGACCGCGAGGGCGCGCAACGGTGAGATAGCCCAGGAGGGCAAGCAGCTTCGGGCGCCGGAGGACTGAACCGAGCTCGCGACCTTGGGAGTCCCTGAGATCCACCGTCCCCAGCAGCCGGAGCCGGATCATGACGCGTCCCCCGCACGGTGCGCGCTCTTAGCCGCCGCCTAAGGGAGAGCAAAGGCTCAGCACAGCAGGTCGGCGCACCTTCGTAGAACATACGCCGCTACTTGGACGGGGCAATCAGGCGCCCGAAGAGCGGTCCCCACTACGGAGGGTTTATGAGGTTGCGCCACATGAGCTTCGCGTATCCGGTCGTCTTGCTCGCATTCATCTTCAGCGGCTGCGAGCACAAGCACCCGATGGCGCCCGGGGTGGAGGCGGCATCCACGGCTGGATCCGGCTCGACGCCGGCCGCGCCGTCGAGCACCAACGCCGTCGTCGTGTCGAACAGCCGAATCGACGTCTCCTGGCAGGACAACTCGAGCAACGAGAGCGGCTTCGAGGTGCACCGCTCGACCACCGGGGCAAGCGGCAGTTTCGCGCTGCTCATCGGCGTGAGCGCGAACGTCACGGCATACGGCAACACCGGACTCGCCAGCTCGACGCAGTACTGCTACAAGGTTCGCGCGTTCCGGATCACGAGCAGCAACACGAGCTACTCGGCGTTCTCCGCAGCTGCGTGCGCGACGACCCTGCCGCCGCCGGCTCCCGCCGCGCCCTCCGGGACTGACGCGAAGCCGTCATCGAGCACCGCCGTCGAGGTGAGCTGGGTCGACAACTCGACTACTGAAAGCGGATTCCGCGTCGAGCGCTCCCTCGACGGGGGCTCCACCTGGACAAACGCGGGCACGGTCGGCTCGAACGTCGCTTCTTTCCAGGACCCAGGGCGCTCGAGCGAGCAGCAGATTTGCTACCGCGTAAGCGCGTTCAATGCCGGGGGCGACTCCCCGCCCTCGAACGCCGACTGCACGGCGCCTCCCGCGGCGCCCACGGGGCTCACGGCGACGGCGGAGGCGGACCAGCCCGCGATCGACCTCGTCTGGAAGGACAACTCCGCGGTCGAGGACGGCTACGAGGTGCGGCGTGACGACGGGATTTTTGGCCGCTGGCTGGTGGCCAACCTTCCGGCGAACACCACGAGCTACCGCGACGCCAGCGTGGGCAACATCACGACGTACGAGTATCACGTGCGGGCGAAGAAGGACGCCGGGTTCTCCGACCTCTCGGAGGTCGCGAACGCGGAGTGCGTCGCGGCAGACTGTCCGACGAGCTGCAACGGGAACCTCGATTGCGGCGAGCTGGGCTTCATCTGCGGGCCCGATCACCTCTGCGTTCCCCATTGCTTCGATGGCGTGACGAACGGCGGCGAATCCGACGTCGACTGCGGTGGTGACGACTGCGTCGCCCGGTGCGCGACCGGCCAGACCTGCTCGGTCCACGGGGA